>Ga0209239_1000036_pt1 | contig 79334 bp, 68 predicted proteins | sample GraSoi013_2_20cm_FD_185824 | JGI IMG/M metagenome (GOLD analysis project Ga0209239, IMG submission 185824) | Grasslands soil microbial communities from the Angelo Coastal Reserve, California, USA - Sample 10_02_2013_2_20cm (SPAdes) (version 2) | ecosystem: Environmental > Terrestrial > Soil >...
GTGTTTGCTCCGCGCTTCTTTCAGACCTCGCCTCGCGGCTCAGCCCTTGCGCTTCGCTATCACTTCGCCTCCATCAGGCTGTGAAGAGGACTTTCACCTCCAAGCTGTCAAACATGCTCGGCACACAACAAGAAGGGCTCCGACCGGGTCGGAGCCCAATTCCAATTCGCGCCGATTCTTGCTTGGCCTGGGCGCTACTTCTTTTCTTCGGCAGGTTTGTCTTCCGGTGGAGCCGGCGATTGTGCCGGGGGCGTCGGTTGCGACGCACCGGACATGCCGTCTTTGAAGCTGCGGATGCCTTCGCCAAACCCCTTCATGATTTCCGGGATGCGTTTGCCGCCAAAGAAAATCAGAATCACAGCCAGAACCACAAGCCAATGAAAAATGCTGAATTCACCCATGAACCGCCTCCACGCGCTCAGCCTAGCGGCGCGCTACTTAAACCCTAGCGCAGGTAGGCCTGCGCGGCAAGTCTCTGTCGCTTGCCCCTACAGGATAACACGCTCTTCCCCCGCCCGCCGCGTCGCATGCTCACGGTCGAGATATTCAAGCAGCGGGATGGCGTACTTCCGCGTAATGCCGGTCAGTTCCTTGAACGCGGGCACGGAAATACGATCACCTTTTGTTTTCTTATAAGTGGCGAGCTGCTTCTTCAATTGAGCAAGCGCCTGGCGGTGAAAAACCAGTTCAGCCGAGACGCGCACCAGGTTTTTCTCGCGCAGGAGAATTTGCAAAAGCTTCTCCGCGCGTTTGGCTTCGACCGTAAGTTTTGCCAGCACTTCTTTCACTGATGGCACGGCCAGACCCGCGGAAGCGAACGCCGCTTCGATCTGTTCTTTGGCTTTGGCTTCTTCGGGAAGCAGGGCAATTTCCGATCCTGCTTTCTTTACGAGTTCGCCTTGCGCGTCGAGTTTCTTCTGCGCGGCCAGCTCTTCCAATGCCGCGCGAAACGTTTCGCTCCGCACGCGCTTTCCCAGGCTGGCGCGCAAGTCTTCGCGGGCGATTCCCGGCAGCAACGGGTTCTCTTTCTGAAATCGCTCCACTCTTTCTATAATTCTCTTGCGCACTTCTTCAAACAATTGTCCGGAGACTAGCGCCAGCGGTTCGCTCGAAACAATCCTCACGCGTCCCATTCCGCGCAGTTTTTCCAGGGCTTCCTGAATTTCTTTTTCCGTCCAGCCCGTCCGCGCCACGATCTCTTCGTAACCCAGTCCCAGCAGCGCACGCTCCGTCATTGCCGCCAGAATTTCGCCATGCTTTCCGCGCTCCAGCGTTTCCAGAAACGCGGCGCGTCCCGTATCGCGCAGCATCGGACGCCGCGCCAGCGGGTCGAGCACTGCACCGCCCCCAATCGTCACGACCGGAGAAAATTGCCGCACGATGAAGCGGTCGCCCGGCAGCACCAGCACTTCGTCCTGCACTTTCAAATTCGCCAGCGCGCTTCCGCCCGGTGGAATTTCTTTCTCACCGTGAAAAAAAACTTCCGCGATTGTCTCTGCTGTTCCGGCATGAAAATGGACGCGCGATCCTTGTTTCAACTTTCTCGCGGAGGGCAACGACTCCAACCGAACGTCGATTCGCCGCGTCTTGCGGAATTTTCCCGGCGCCGCGAGAACCATTCCGCGTTTCAGCGCGGTGTGTTCAATTCCGGCGAGATTCACCGCCGTGCGCTGTCCCGGCGTCGCGCGTTCCACGGATTTTCCGCCGGACTGCACGCCGCGCACGCGCAGCCGCTCGCCGCGCGGAAATAATTCCGCTTCATCGCCTGTGCCGACGCTTCCGGAAATGAGCGTCCCCGTCACGACGGAACCAAATCCTTTCATCGCAAACGCGCGATCGATCGGCAATCGAAAATATCGCGCCGCATCTTTTGCTGACGAGTTCGCTGCGGCATCGCTCAGCGCTTTCCGCAACTCAATAAGTCCCGCGCCTGTTTTTGCGCTAACCGGAACGAGTGCCGCTTTTTCCAGAAACGATCCGCGCAGAAATTCCTCCGCTTCCATGCGCACCAGTTCCAAAGTGTCGCTGTCCACCATGTCACTCTTTGTCAGCGCTACGACTCCGCGCTTCACTCCCAGCAAACGGCAAATATCAAAATGCTCGCGCGTCTGCGGCTTGATGGATTCGTCCGCCGCAATCACGAGCAGCAACACATCGATGCCCGCTGCGCCTGCGAGCATGTTGCTGACAAATCGTTCGTGCCCGGGCACGTCAACGAATCCGAAGCGCACGCCGTTTTCTTCCAGGAATGCGAAGCCCAAATCAATGGTGATTCCGCGGCGCTTTTCTTCCGCGAGGCGATCCGGATGCGTTCCAGTCAGAGCTTCGACCAGTGTGGATTTGCCGTGATCGATGTGCCCGGCCGTGCCGACAATTACGCTCTTCATCGCAGTGGACATGATTCGAATGGGCGAACAGTCTTGCCGCTTTGGATGCTACTGGAGGAAAGAATCGGTGGTCAAACTGCAGAAACTATTTCGCGGCGGCGATTTCGTCGACGATGGATTGCGCAGCCACACGCGGATCGGGCGCGGCGAGAATGGGCCTGCCGACGACCAGAAAATCGGCGCCCGCGCGAATCGCTTCCGTGGGAGTTGCCTTCCGGGACTGATCTTCTGATTTAGATTCCACCGGTGAATCCTTTGGGCGCACGCCAGGCGTCGCGATCAAGAATTCAGGGCCGCAAGCCTTGCGAATGGCTTTGGCTTCCTGCACGGAAGCGACAACACCGTCAACCCCCGCGCTTTTCGCGAGCTCCGCCAGCTTCACCACGCGCAATTTGGGCGCACCGCCGATTCCCACTTCCTTCATGGTCTTCTGGTCCATGCTCGTCAGAATGGTCACGGCCAGGAGGCGCGGCCGGTCTGCTCCCATCGGAACGCCGGCGCTGATGGCTTGCGCCGCGGCTTCGAGCATGGCCTTCCCGCCAAGCGCGTGCACGTTGACGAGCTGCACTCCGTTCAGCGCCGCGGAGGAAAGCACAGCGCCGGCAACGGTGTTGGGAATGTCGTGGAATTTCAGGTCGAGAAAAACGCCTGGGCCGAGCGCGGCGACTTCTTTAACCGCAGCGGGGCCCGCAGCCGTAAAGAGCTGGTTGCCGATCTTGAACATGCCAACAAGATCGGCCACCTGCTTTGCGAATTTCAACGCGGTGGAAAGAGAATCAAAATCAAGCGCGACAATCAGGCTGCTGCGGGGATGGGCGTCGAAGGTCAGGGTCATGTGTGACCCCGCCTCCTCCGGGGTCAGTGTTTCTCGGGTAGCGCCATGAGTTCGAGCCGGACCTGGCTCACGCCCGAGTGAATCAAGCCAATCTTCCGGGCGACTCGATAGGATACATCAATTTCACGCCCTTCTTGATAAGGACCGCGGTCATTGATGCGTACCAGTTCAAACTTGCCGTTGCGGGGATTCACTACGCGGACGAGAGACCCAAAGGGGAGGTTGGGGTGAGCCGCAGTGAGTGCTTCGGAGTCGAAGCGCTCGCCATTGGCGGTTTTGCGACCATTGAACCCGGGGCCATACCAACTGGAGTTGCCCACCCAGGTCTTAATCGGCTTCACGGGTTGATTCAGATGCGCTACGAGAGGTGCTTCCATCCCCGGTGCAACCAAGAACATGAGGAGTACCCACCGCAGTGCAGCCCAGCTCATGAATAGTTTGTGTCTCATAGTGTGTTCTTTGTGCTACTCCGATCCAGAAAAGTGTAGCAAAAAGACCTCGTTATGTCAACCGTTTTCTGCTAGTTTTCAGCTTGGAATTTGTCCTTTATCTCATTCAAAGTAAACGCTTTAGTCCGTTCCAGTACGTTCGTAAGGGCATCGGCAAGCCGCTCACTGGCCCTCGGGTCAGCAAAGCTGGCCGTTCCGACCTGTACCGCCGAAGCACCTACAGCTAGGTATTCAAGCACGTCTTCGACCGTCTCGATACCTCCGAGACCTATAATTGGTGTCTTCACGGCCTTCTTCGTTTCCCAAACGAGCCTCAAAGTAATGGGTTTAATGGCCGGACCTGATAAACCGCCGGTTGAGTTCCCCAGCCGGGATTTCCCAGAATGGAAATCTATGGCCATTGCCGGGTAGGTATTTGCCACAGTCAGGGCGTCGGCTCCGGCTTCTTCGGCCGATTTGGCGATAAGTCCAATGTTTGTAACAAGGGGCGAAAGTTTGACCCAAAGAGGTCGTTTTGAAGCAGCTTTGCGGGCGACTCCGACGACTTCGGCTACCATCGCGGGGTCGTTGCCGAACTGCATTCCCCCCTTCTTGACGTTGGGGCAGGAGACGTTGAGTTCATAGCCCGCCAGCCCCTCGGCATCCTCCAAGACGCGGATCACCTCGACGTAGTCCTCGAGGGTGTAACCGAAAACGTTGGCGATGATCGCCGTATCGAACTTTCGCAGTACCGGGAGTTTTTCGGCTACGAAGGCTCGGACTCCCACATTCTGGAGCCCAACAGCGTTGAGCATCCCTGAGGGCGTGGGATAGAGACGGGGGGCGGGGGCCCCTTCGATAGGTTCTCGAGAAAGCCCCTTGGTGACGAAGCCACCCAGGCGGTTCAGATCTACGATGTGGGCGAATTCGAGGCCGTAACCGAAGGTCCCACTGGCGGCAAGAATAGGATTCCGCAGGCGCAACGCGCCAATTTTTACGCTGAGGTCAACGGCGCCAGCGGAGCTCACTTCGTAGAGAAGGATAGCACGAACCCGCCACTGCCCCGCGCAAAATGTGGAGAGTGTAGCCGATACGTTTCCAAATACGTGCCAAGCAGTCAATCACCAATGCTGAACTGCAAGTATGGTCTCGATACATTAACGACGATGTCTCGACTATCTTCGTCCAGTGTCACTCGCCCGTCCTTGTCGCGGTTTGGTCGACCCACCGCCTTGAAGTCGATGTCAACCTTAAAATAATGACAGTCTCGACTTACGAATGTGCGATGTAATCCTGTTGATAGGCCACCTTCCGTCGTGAAAACCGCAAGGAGATCCCTTCGCGTCATGCCCGGTTTTACGGTCTCCATCTTTTCCAACGCGCGGGTTACCCAAGCCTCGCGGTCTTGCGCGCAAGGTTCCTGGCTTCCCGAGTGCCAGAGTCGAACAGAAGTCGGACCAATGGTGGCGATTATCGAAAGCAAAGTGAGGGCGAGAAGTGGTCGAATCATGGATTCTTCTCCTTTTGCAGAAAAAGGGTGCGTTAGGGATTCGTGTTTGGAGTCGGGGTCTGTGATTTTGACCGAGCGGGTTGAGATGGGGCTAGGAGCGACGCGGGTTTCTTCAGGGCCTCGGCGAGGACATGGCCGTCGCGCGAAGAAAGAGTGATGCCGCAAAGGGCGGCGAACGTGGGAGCGATGTCGGCGGGGGTGACAGGTTGGAAGTATTGGCCCGGCTGGATGCCGAAGCCCATCAGCAAAATGGGGACGTGCTGGTCATAATTGTAGGGAACGCCGTGACCGGTGCCGTAAGAGCGCGGCTTTCCGGCAGGAGTGCTGTCAAGGAGCCAGTAGGGCTTTGGCAGGATGAATAGATCGCCGCTGCGGCCGGCGAAGTAGCTGTACGCGAAAGCGCGGAGCGTAGGGCTTTGCGTGGCGGGCCTGTTCTGGAGTTCTTCGGCGCGATAGACAGCCGTGACCCCGGGCTGCTCCAGAGCGGCGTTCAGAACGGCCTGCATGGCGGCACGATCGTGCTGCAATTTGTCATAGACGCCGGGCGCAAAGTAAATATCGCTTCCGCTGATGCGCGCAACGGCGGGCTTTGGATACTTGAAGGCCGCGAGGGCCTTGTCGATTTTTTCCTGCAACTCCGGTAACCGCAAGAGGCCCGCATCGGCGCCGGTGGTCTGCATGTCTTCGGGAATAGGCACGACGCCATGGTCGGCACTTAGCGCGACGACATAATTTCCGCGGCTGACTTTGGCATCCAGATGCGCGAAGAGATTGCCGAGATCCTTGTCCAAGCGCACAAGAATGTCCTGAATTTCGTGGCTGCGCGGGCCAAACGCGTGTCCAACATAATCGACAGGAGAGTAGCCGATGGCGAGAAAGTCGGTTCCCGCGGCTTTGCCTAGATTCAGCGCGTCAACAGCTTTTTCGGCAAGTTCGGTCAAGGCCGTGTCGGCGTAAGGGCTGGAGGCCCATTGACTGTAAAAGTCGGGGTCTGGTTCACCGGCACCCGATTTTCCACGCAGAGGATGGGGAAACGTGGGCTCCCACCCAGCGGGAGGAACAGCGCCGAGAGCTCTTTCATCGTACCAATACGCTTTTTCCGGCAGGGACAGCGCCCAGGTCTTGCCGAAGTCCGCTTTGGCCGGGTGCGACTTGGCTTGCTCCTCGATGAAAGGCTGCGTGTCATAGGCGCTCGAAGTGACCCACGAGCCGTCGTCGAACCAGGTGGCGGCGTCGGCTTTGTGTCCAGCCATGGTTATGGCGGCGCGAGCTTTCAGCGAGAACGTCACGATACGCGTCGTTCCGCTGGTCTGAAATTTCAATTCCTCCGCGAATGAAGGAACGGCCATGCGCCAGGCAGTATCCGCGCCTTGTGGAGTGGCGCCTGCGTAACCAACGTTCTTTACTTTGGAGTCCGGGTCGGCGGTGCAGGTGACCATCTTTTGTTCTTTGCGGTCCCACCAGGCGTTGGCAACCATGCCATGGGTGGCGGGAAACGCTCCGGTGGAAATCGTGGCGTGGCCGACGCAGGTTTCCGTGGCGGCGTAGGGATAGGCCGCGTCGCGGAACCACGCGCCTTCCTCGACGAGGCGCTTGAGGCCGCCTGTCCACTGCCCAAGGAATTTGTCCACGTAATCGCCGCGCATCTGGTCGACGACCAGGAGCACGACAAGCTTGGGCCGGGCAGGCGCTTTTGCCGCCTTGGGAGCCGCCACGCGAAGCGGCGGAGCCTGAGCAGCCATGCGCGGCGGCAACGAAATAGCCCCGGCGAGAAAGACTGCTGCGGCCGCCGCCGCGCGGCGCAAAAGAATGCGATCCAACAAGAATCTGTTCAAAACCATAGCCGACAAGCCTCCCGAATCCGCCCAAGAGTCTACTACGACCGCGTTACGGTTCGATGGTTGTGGGCCGGATTGACCTCGGCGCGGTCAGGAATGATACGATACCCCGACCATGCGCATCGTCGAAAAAAGCCAATTGATGTCCGCGCCGGAAATCGACCGCACACTGCAGCGGCTAGCGCATGAAATCGTGGAGAAAAGCGGGGGAACGAAGAACCTGGCGCTGATCGGGATCGTGCGGCGGGGCGTGCCGCTGGCGCAGCGGATTGCGCAGGCGATGCGCGGAATTGACGGCGTGAACGTGCCCGTGGGCGTGCTGGACATCACGCTGTACCGCGACGACCTTTCGAAAGTGGCACCGCAGGCGGTGCTGCGCTCCTCGGACATTCCGTTTGGCGTGGACAACATGGACCTGGTGCTGGTGGACGACGTTCTGTACACCGGGAGGACGATTCGCGCGGCGATGAATGGCCTTTTTGACCTCGGTCGGCCGAAGCGCGTGTCGCTGTGCGTGCTGGTGGACCGCGGTCACCGCGAAATGCCGATCGAGGCGCGGTACATCGGGCGGAAAGTGCAGACCAGCGACACGGAAATCATCGAAGTGCGGCTGCAGGAGATCGACAAGGAAGAACGCGTGGTGCTGGTCGACCGCGTGGAGTAGATTTGGATTTTCTATTCGAACCGGCTCGTATATGATTTGAGAAGGGACATTGAGTACCAAATTCCGCGACTTGCTCGCCCTCGAACCGCTCACCGCGGACGAATTGGGATTTCTCCTCGATCAAAGCAAACCTTTTCAGGAAATTCAGAAGCACCCTTTGAAAAAACTGGCGACGTTGCGCGGGAAGACCGTGGCGCTGGCGTTTTTTGAAACTTCGACGCGCACGCGCATCAGTTTTGGAGCGGCGGCATCGCGGCTCGGCGCGGACACGATGAATTTGCAGGCGGAAGCGTCGAGTTTGAAAAAGGGCGAGACGCTGCTCGATACGGTTTTCAACCTGAACGCCATGAAGCCGGATTGTCTGGTAATGCGGCACGCAGCTTCAGGCGCGACGGACTACGTGGCACGGCACTTGGACATTCCCGTGGTGAACGCGGGAGACGGGACGCACGAGCATCCGTCGCAAGGCCTGCTGGATGCGCTGACGATTCGCGACCGGCTGGGAACGATCAAAAATCTGAAGGTGACGATTCTGGGCGACATTCTGCACAGCCGCGTGGCGCGTTCGAACATTCATCTGCTCGGAAAATTCGGGTGCAAGTTCACTTTGTGCGGACCGGCGATGTGGGTTCCGCGCGAACTGGAGAAAATCGCGCCGGGGACGCCGATTCGCTGCGTCTACCGGATCGAAGAGGCCCTAGACGGAGCCGACGTCATCATGATGCTGCGGGTGCAGACGGAGAGGCTGAATGATCCGCCGCTTTCCGCGGACGATTACATTTTGCTGTATCAACTGAATGCGGAACGGCTGCGGCGCGCGAACCCGAACGCGATTGTGTTGCATCCCGGACCGATGAACCGCGGGATTGAGATTACGCCGGACGTGGCGGACGGGCCGCAATCGTGCGTGCTGGAGCAGGTGACCAACGGCGTGGCGGTTCGCATGGCGATTCTGTACCTGCTGATTTCGGGAGCCACGGAGACGGACACGCACCCGGTGCTGCAAGCAAAATCGAAGGAATCGGCGAATGCTTCTGATTAAGAACGGGCGCGTGATCGACCGGGCGTCGAAGACGGACGCGAGCCTCGACGTGCTGCTGGACGGGGAGAGAATAAAAGAGGTCGCGCCCGCGGGAAAGATAGCCGCGCCACAGGGCACAGAAGTTTTTGACGCGACGGGACTGATCGTCGCGCCGGGATTTATTGATCTTCACGTTCATTTGCGCGAGCCCGGGCAGGAATCTTCCGAAACCATCGAGACGGGCACGCGGGCGGCGGCACGCGGCGGATTCACCGCGGTTTGCTGCATGCCAAACACGAAACCGGTGAACGACAATGCATCGGTGACGCGATTCATTCTGGACCGCGCGAAAGCGGGCGGGAGCGTGCGCGTGTGGCCGATTGGCGCGGCGTCCGTGGGGAGCAAAGGCGAGGCGATTGCGGAAATCGCGGCGATGAAAGAAGCGGGGATCGTGGCGGTTTCGGACGATGGAAAACCGATCGCGACGGCGAAGCTGGCGCGGCAGGTGATGGATTATTGCCGGTCGCTGGACCTTCCAGTGATTGAACATTCGGAAGATGTTTCGCTGGCGGCGGGCGCGGTGATGCGCGAAGGAGTGACTTCGACACGGCTGGGATTGCCCGGGATGCCGGCGGCGGCGGAGTCGGTTTGCGTGGCGCGCGACGTGCAGCTTGCGGAATTGACCGGGGCGAGGCTGCATGTGGCGCATCTTTCGGCGAAGGCTTCGCTGGAGCAAGTGCGCTGGGCGAAGTCGCGCGGACTGCGCGTGAGCTGCGAAGTTACGCCGCATCACTTCACATTGCTTGATGAGGACGTGCAGTACGATTCGAAATTCAAGATGAATCCGCCGCTGGCGGCGCGGGAAGACCGCGAGGCGCTGCTCGCTGGCTTGGCGGACGGAACGGTGGATGCGATTGCAACGGACCACGCGCCGCACGAGCCCGCGTTGAAAGACGTGGAGTTCGATCGCGCCCCGTTTGGGATTCTCGGATTTGAAACGGCGCTGGCGCTGGCGTTGGAACAACTGGTGCAGAGTGGGCGGCTTTCGCTGATGCGTATGGTAGAGCTATTCACGGCGGGTCCAGCGCGCGTGCTGGGCATCGAGCGAAAGATCGCCGCAGGCCAGCCCGGCGACCTAACCATTTTTTCAGTGAATCACTCATGGACCTACCATGTCAAAGAATCGCCGAGCAGATCGCGGAACTCGCCGTTCGACGGGCGGGCGTTCAAAGGCGGGCCGATGGCGACTGTCGTTGCTGGCCGCGTCGTCCATAAGCAATAAGAAAACAAACGCAGAGACACAGAAACCGCAGAGAAGTGCCTTGCGGTCCCGACTCCGCTACGTTCCAAAACTCAGTGGGCAGCGGGTTCGGCGGCGGGGTGCATGCCGTGCTGGGGAACTTCGTGGATGCCGCGAGCGGGCGGCTCGATGCGCTGGCGATAGAAATGATCGAGCGGGACGCGGCCCTTGCCGACGGGATAGCCCTTTTCGATGGCCTTGGTGACGTAGGCCTTGGCCAGCGTGGCCGCCTCGAACAGCGCGCGCCCAGCGGCAAGCTGCGCGGCAAATGCGGAGGCAAACGTACACCCCGTGCCGTGCGGAGTCTCTTCTTTCACGCGGTCACCGGCTAGTTGAAAGATTTCCGTGCCGTCAAAAAGAACGTCATTGGCGCGCTCCATGTGGCCGCCCTTGACGATTACCGCGCGCGCACCCATCTCGACGATCTTGCGCGCGGCGGCTTCCATGTCCGCGACGTCTTTGATCGTCAGCCCGGTGAGAACTTCGGCTTCGGGAACGTTCGGGGTGATGACGCTGGCGCGCTTCAGGAGTTCAGTGGCGACGTATTTGATGCCGGCGGCGTCGAGGAGCTCCGCGCCGCTCGAAGATTTCATCACCGGATCGTGCACGACGTGGGCAAACTTGTGCGCGTCAAGGAATTCCGCGACCACCACGGCGTTGCCGCGATTGCCGAGCATTCCGATTTTTACCGCAGCGATCTCGCAATCCTTGGCCAGGGCTTCGAGTTGCGCGCGCAATTCCGCGCTAGGTGTGTTATGGACAGATTCCACGCCTTGCGTGTTCTGCACGGTGAGAGAAGTGATCGCGGCGACGCCGTAGCAGCCGTGCGCGGCAAAAGTTTTCAGGTCGGCAGCGGTGCCCGCGCCGCAGGAAGGGTCAAAACCCGCGATCGTCAGCAGGATTGGCGGCGCCGGGTGGCCGTGTCCGTTCGTACTCATCGTTCTTTCTTACTCCAACTACGAAAATAGCCGGTCTCGTCGACAAAACGGACCGGCATCTGGGAATGTACGCGCGCGGAATCTCCAACGCAAGGAAAAATTTGAAGTTTGAGAGGCGGCCTCGACGTCCGACGACTTCTTCCAGAAGAGTTAGCGAAGAAAAATCCACCCCTTAGACTTTTGAACTAGAGTTCACGGGAACAAGCCGCGGACGAGGGTGGCTTCGGAGACACGGCTGACGGCGAGAATCATGGCGCCGGCGCGCGGAGGAACGTGATGCTTGCGCATGGTGTCTACCATTTCGTGGAAGGCGCGTGTCATGATCTTCTGAAGGCGCGCGTTGACTTCGTCCGCGTCCCACATGAGGCCTTCCTGGTTCTGGACCCACTCAAAGTAGCTGACGGTGACGCCGCCGGCGTTGGCGAGAATGTCCGGCAGCACGATGACGCCGCGGCGCGCGAGGATTTCATCGGCGTGCGGAGTGGTGGGGCCGTTGGCGGCTTCGGCGACGATGCGGGCTTTGACGGCTTCGGCATTGTGGAGAGTGATCACATTTTCGAGCGCCGCTGGAATGAGGATGTCGCACTTCATGGTGAGCAACTCGTCGTTGGTGATGCGCGAGGCGCCGGGCATGCCGACGACCGTACCGGAACGTTCCTTATACCGGATGGCTTTGATGGGATCAATGCCGCGGGAATTGGTGACGCCGCCGCGAGTGTCGCTTAGAGCGACGATTTTTGCTTTCTTTTCAGCGAAGAGGCGGGCGGCGGTGGCACCGGCGTTGCCGAATCCCTGAATCGCGACCGTAGCGCCGCGGAGTGATATTTTCTTCAGCTTGCAGGCTTCTTCGACGACGTAGAGCAAGCCGCGCGCGGTGGCTTCCCCGCGCCCCTCCGAGCCGCCGATGGAGACAGGCTTGCCGGTGACGACTCCGTGCGCGGAATGGCCAACGGTCATGGCGTAGGTGTCCATGATCCAAGCCATCGTTTGCGCGTCGGTATAAACGTCCGGGGCGGGAATGTCCTGCGACGGACCGATGATGGGCAGTATTTCGCTGGCATAGCGGCGCGTCATGCGTTCAAGCTCGCTCTTGGACATGCGCTTGGGGTCGCAAACCACGCCGCCCTTGGCTCCGCCAAACGGAACGCTGACGGTGGCGGTCTTCCAGGTCATCCAAGCCGCGAGCGCCTTTACTTCATCCAGCGTGACATTGGGATGGAAGCGAATGCCGCCTTTGCCGGGCCCGCGCGACACGTTGTGCTGCACACGGTAGCCGGTGAAGACTTTCACCTGGCCGTTGTCCATCTTCGTGGGCAAGGAAACTTCCAGCACGCGCTTGGGAGTGCGCAAAATTTGCCGCAGGCCAAGATCGAGCTTCAGGAATTCGGCAGCCATGTCGAACTGAATCTGCGCGATGCGAAAAGGGTTCAGATCCTCGCGGGGAGCGATGCGGGGCACCATGGGCGGCACGCCTATCTGTCTTGTCGGGGTTGTGGGCTTTGCGACCGTGGCCATTGGCGTCGGTCCTTTCGTCTACTCGATTTGTCTGATAAACGCTGTTTTCACTTGGCCCAAGTTCCGTTCATCGAAATTCTGGTTATCCGTTCGCCGCAAGTTTCTTCGAATTAACGGCATACGCGTCGCGGCAGGCAGTAGAGCAAAAGTGCACAAGCTCACCTCCGTCACGGAACGGAATGGAACGCGTTTCGTCGACGTGCATTCCACATACAGGATCGCGCACCAACCGGCGTGCCGCCGTCGGAGTATCGATAGAAGCTTCGGCAGCCTGCGGGCCAGGAGCCGTGTCATTCCGGAGCATGCCGCCGACGATGCGGCGCAAGAGCCGCAATCCCCAGGAGAGGACGAGCAGCCAAAACAGAAATCTCACGATGCGAGCAAGAAAGTTCATCTTAATGATTGTGAGCTAAACGGCCGATTTTGCCTAATCACCCTCGATGGGGCCGTGAGGGGAGTGTAAGCAAGGCGAAAAGGGCGCGTCAAACGAAAAGGTGTGATTTCAAGGGGTTGCGAGGTGAATTGTGTTCTGCCTAGCTGGGAAAAAATGTGCCAGAATTAGGTTAAACTGTTTGCACACAATAAGTTACAGAAAATGTCTTGGTCATTTCGGTCCGGGAGGCCCGTTGACCCTAAAAGCGCAGACTGGGGACACTGCTGCATCAACCCGCGACTGGGATGCGGTCGATGCCCATGTATGGGCGCAGGACTTCAGGGATCAAAATCGAGCCATCCGCCTGTTGATAGTTTTCCACGATGGCGATCCATGTGCGGCCGACAGCAAGCCCGGAACCATTTAGAGTATGAACGAAATCGCCCTTGCCGCCAGATTTCGGCTTGAAGCGAATCCCCGCGCGCCGCGCCTGAAACGCTTCGCAGTTCGAGCAGGAAGAAATCTCGCGGAATTCGTTGCTTGAGGGCAGCCAGACTTCGATGTCGTACGTTTTGGACGAAGCAAAGCCCATGTCGCCGGTACACAACAGAACGGTGCGATAGTGCAAGCCGAGCTTCTGGAGAATAACCTCAGCATTTCTTGTCAAGGATTCGTGCTCTTCGTAGCTTTTTTCCGGATGCGTGAACTTGAACAGCTCGACTTTCTGAAATTGATGCTGGCGGAGAATGCCGCGCGTGTCTTTGCCGGCGGCGCCGGCTTCGGAGCGGAAGCAAGCCGTCCAGGCGGTAACGTGGATGGGGAGTTTTTCCTCGGGGACTGTCTCGTCCCGGTAGAGATTGTGGAGCTCAACTTCGGAAGTGGGCGTCAGCCAAAAGTCGGTGTTTTCGAGCTTGAAGAGATCGGCGGCAAATTTCGGCAACTGGCCCGCGCCGGTGAGCGACGCAGTGTTTACCAGGAAGGGCGGCAGAATTTCCGTGTAGCCATGCTCGCGGGTGTGGACGTCGAGGAAAAAGTTGGAGAGGGCGCGTTCGAGGCGCGCTCCCCAGCCTTTGTAAACGGCAAAGCGCGCCCCCGTGATTTTCGTGGCAACCGCGAGATCGAGAATTCCGGCTCTTTCGCCGACTTCCCAGTGGGGCTTTGGCGCGAAATCGAATTTAGGAGGCGCACCCCAGCGGCGGACTTCTTTGTTGTCGGCTGCGCTTGTACCCACGGGCACGGAAGAATGCGGAATATTGGGGATAGCGAGGAGAAGTTCGCGCTGCGTGGCGTCGAGTTCGGCTATGCGCTCATCGGATTGCTTGATGCGCTCCGAAACCTGCTTCATTTCAGCGATGATGGAGTCGGCGTTTTTCTTCTCCTTCTTGAGGCGGGCGATTTCTTCGCTGGCCTTGTTGCGCTGTGCTTTGAGCTGCTCCGTCGCGGTGATGAGTTCGCGGCGCTCCTTGTCGAGCTTACGAAAAGCGTCCAGGTCCAAAGCGGCGCCGCGCTTCTTCGCCATTTCGGCGAAGACTTCGAGGTGGTCTCTGAAATAGTTCAGGTCATGCATGGCGTTGGAAGGATACCGTAATCCGCATGGCCCTTGTAGCGCGGGGCTCCCAATTCCGGTTTCAGTGGTCCAGTTGCGTCGAGATCCTCAGTGCTCTGGGAGATGCAGGATGAAATCTCCGAGCAAAGCATTGAACCGCCCTGCGTCATCGACAAACAACGCGTGACCGGCATCTTCGAAGAGTTCGACGCGCGCGGTAGGAATGGCGGCAACAATTGGGTCGGCGGCCATGCCCTTCAACTGCGCTTGGCACATCACGAGAACGGGCCTGTCGACCTTGGCCAAGGCGGGCCGCCAGTCGGCACGGCTGATAGAGCTGACGCTGGCCGCGACGGCGCTGTCCGAGGGCATCTTGAGGGAAGCTGCGACGACGCGCTGGATGTACTCCTCGGTCTGGGGCTTCTTGTACATGCTGCGCACGAACTTCTCCGTGAATTCGCGGCGGTTAGTCTGGACCTGCTTGTACATTCCGACCATGGTGGAGATGAACTGCGGATCTTGCTTGTCCCACGCAAACCCGTCTACGAGGACGTAGCCGCGGACGCGGCTCCCGCCAAATTGCTCGGCATAGGTGAGCAATTCCGGGACTCCGAGCGACCAGCCCACAAGGACGACATGATCGAGCTTGAGATGTTCGAGGAGTTCCTTGATGTCCTGGGCGCGACGCTCGCAAGAGTTGCCCTCCGTGGGCTTGTCAGAGTCGCCTTGCGACCTGGGGTCGAGGGCCACGACGTGAAAGTGTTCGGCAAAGTACTTGAATTGCGGGTCCCAAATCCAAGCGGGCATGCTCCAGCCTGGTTCAAGAAAGATGGCCGGCCCGCTGCCGGCTTCGAGATAGTGCAGCTTGACTCCATCAGAGGTTTTGAAAGAGCCGTCCTTGCCCTCGGCACCAAGAACAAGCGTGGGCGGTATCAGCAAAAGCGGTAACAAGAGAAAAAATTTACGCAACACGAGGCACCTCACTCATCAGCTCCATGATATTCCCTTCCGAGTCCCGAAAGGCATTCATCCACAAATCATACGCCGGCATGGGGGCAATTAGGCGCGGTGGGGCTACAATTTGCACGCCTGCCTCCACAAGCCGCTGGTGAGCGACATTGAGATCGGGAACACGGAAGTACAGGATAGAGCTGGGATGATCCAGCTCGGGAGTTTCGGCGTGGCCGAGCATCAGCCGGACGCCGCCACAATCGAAGAAAGCGAGGTTGGGGGCGGTGAAGAGTAAGGGCAGCCCCAGCGTGTCACGGTAGAATGCGGTGGCGCGTGCCAGGTCGTGAACAATGATGGAAATTTGACCGATATTCTTGATGCCGAGGCTCGAAGCAGCGCTGCTCATGAGTAGTTTACCTCCGGGAGCAATTTAGTTAGCATAGCTAACTATATTCTATGACGGATGTCAAGTCCAAACGTCTCTCCGGCAGCGAGACATTCGAGGCCGCCGACCGGCTGCACTCCGCGGCCATTCATTTATTGAGACGGTTGCGGGTGCGCGACCGCGAAAGCGGCGTTGGACCGGCGCAGCTTTCGGCGCTGTCCGTGCTGGTGCTGGGAGGAGGTCCACGCTCGCTCGGCGAGCTTGCGGAGGCGGAGCAAGTCCGCCCACCGACGATGAGCCGCATAGTCGCGGGCCTGGTGCGTGCCGGCCTGGTGCGCAGGGGCAAAACAGAAGACGGGCGCCGCGTACGGCTGGAAGCCACGGCGAAAGGTACCAGGATTCTCCAGGAAGGCCGCCGGCGGCGCGTGGAATCCCTAGCACAAGCCCTCTCCTCGCTCTCTAGCGAAGACCGGGAGAAGCTGAGCGCATTGATCGATCATCTCGAAAAAGTGATTCGGCATCTCTGACCTTAGTGCTTCCTCGGGGGTACTTCCGTACCAAGACAACGGCTGCGGCCGTGTCGGGAAGTACTGGAGAGAATGAATCCGGCGAGCTATCGACGGGGGATTCGGCAGAGAACAAACTGGCCAAGTAGTCGGGAGTTGTTTGGATTTTCTGGAGTAAGACCACTTTTGCTCCTGTGTGTCGTCCTGCTGCTCGCGAGCGCAACTGGACGGCAGAAAAACCAGACCCACTTCGGATTACTGTTTCCTCCATCCCCACGCCCGGGCGGCCGGTCCCCCCATCGGCCGCTCATCTTTAATTTTAAGGCAGAAACAACAGCCCACTTACAAGCTCGGCCCTGATTTCCAATTTGGGGTCCAGTTTTGATGGATTCTGACGTTACCCAAGGTGGGAAGTTAGGTTAGGTACTTGCGGAATTTTGGACCAATCGTCCTGGCCGAGTCGCAAAGAAACTATCCAGAGGGAGCGTGGAAAAATGAAAAAGGGGGCTGGTGCAAGCCCCCTTTTCGTAATTGACGCCCCAAACCGGTAACCGAGTCGAGGATCGGTTCCGGCCACCCCGGGAAGCCAATCTTTTATGTTACTAATCAGAGAGCAAACCGCATGCCAGCGGCAAGTGTTCCACAGGGAACTTCAGAGTTGATTGAAAGTACAGCGTTTAGCCAGGGCGCCGGGCAATGGAAGCTAATGTTACACGAACGAATTCTACAAAATCCCACAGAATAACGGCCCTGCTCTCCATTCTTTGGGAGTGTATATAGTGGGTTTCCCCATACGGGACTTGCAGTCGGCCACGCATTGGTGATCACCGTGGGAGAACTAAAAGTGAAGCAAATTGGAATATCGTTATTGCGGATTTCTAGTGAAAACCATCACCGCAAATTCATGTAAGCGTTTGTGGAAAAGATTACGCTCAGGCGCCGATAGAGGAGCGGAGGGCGTTGGCGAGGGACTGGCTGAAGCGCTGGACATCGGCTTCGTGTTCGGCTTCGACCATGACGCGGGCGAGCTGCTCGGTGCCCGAGTAGCGAAGGACGACGCGGCCATTGTCTCCGAGCGCGGATTGCGCTTCGGCCAACGCGCGGGAAACCTCCGGCAGCGTGTCGAGCGGCGGTTTCGCGCGCACCTTCACGTTGACGATGAGCTGCGGATAATCCTTCAGACCTTCGACCAGCGATTCGATTTTGCCATGCATGGAGACCAGCGAAGCGATTTTTGCGGCCGTGAGCAAGCCGTCGCCGGCAGGGCTGTCATCCAGAAAAATGATGTGGCCGGATTGTTCGCCTCCGAGCACGTTGCCGCTGCGCAGCATTTCTTCGAGCACATAGCGGTCGCCGACGGCGGCACGCGCCAGCGCAATTTGTTCGCGGGCGAGGACGCGCTCGAGCCCCAGGTTGGACATGGAAGTAGCGACGACGCGGTCGCCTTTGAGCTTATTCTGGGATTTGAGGAAGCGCGCGGCGGCCAAAAGCACGCCGTCGCCGTTCACGACTCTTCCGGATTCGCAGACGAATAGAGCGCGATCGGCATCGCCATCGAAGGCTACTCCGAGGCGCGCTTTCTCCGCAACGACACGCTTCCGCAGACCCTCCAGGTGAAGAGATCCGCATGCGGCATTAATGTTGCGGCCGTCGGGTGAAACGCCCATGGCCACGACGTCAGCACCCACCGAACGAAACAATTCCGGGCCGAGCTTGTAAGCGGCCCCATTGGCGCAATCGAGAACGATGCGAAAGCCGCTGAACTTCGCGCCGGGAATAAACCGCTTCCGCAAAAAAGCGAGATATTCCGCGTCAAGGGATTCATCGGCGGCAAGCGGCGGCGAATTCTTTGGCGGTGCTTCTGCCCGATATTTCAAGATCCCTGCTTCAAGCTCTTCCTCGACAGCATCCGGGAATTTCATTCCCGCGTGTGAGAACAATTTCACACCGTTGTCCTGAAACGGATTGTGCGAGGCGGAGATGACCACTCCGGCGTGAAAATCACCCTGGCGGACCAGGCAAGCGACGCCCGGAGTGGTGATCACGCCAGCAAAAGCAACCGTGGCGCCCGCCTGCGCGAGGCCGGCCGCCAGTAAGGAAGCGATGTGCGGGCCGGATTCGCGCGTGTCCATCCCGATCAGGACATGCGCCGCGCTGTGTTCGCGCTTGAGATACGCTCCGAGTGAGCGCCCGGTGGCGTAGAGAGTGGCGTCATCAAGCGGGGGCGTGCCCGGGACACCGCGTATCCCGTCGGTTCCAAAAAACTCTTTGGCCATGGGAAAAGCCTGTCTCTCCAGAGTGTGTGGCCGGGCCCGGTCAGGGCCAGCTTCCGTGCGGATGACCTCACAAATCTTAGCACACGCAAAACCGCGGCTTTACTGCCTAGCTCCGTGCATGCCCCATTGCATAACCGGGCCAAATCAAGAATCAGATCGCTCAAATCCCTGGATTTGCCGTATCGAAGCAGAAGCGCACGAGGTCATAAACGTTTTGCGAGAATGTGTTAACGTGTAGCACCGGAGTTGCTCGTGTCCGCCACGCAAACGCCGCCATCGCTCGTTCGCTTCACAAGTTCCAATTTCAGCATGCGCGTCCTTGCGGCAGCCATCATTTTGCTGTTCTTTTATTACGCCGCCGGCGTGGTGATCACGCTGCTGCTTTCCATTCTGCTGGCCTATTTTCTCGATCCGGCGGTGGAATTCCTGGAAAGAATGGGGCTGCCTCGAACGGTCGGCGCGATGGTAATGGTGCTGATCCTGATCGCCGTGCTAGTCGCGGGGGGCTACGGACTGTGGACGCGCGTCGCAGACTTCGCGGAAAACTGGCCGAAATACAGCACTGTCCTTCGGCAGGCAGCAGGCGCCGTGGAAGGCAAAATAAAAGGGATTGAAGGCCAGGTTTCGCAAATCGCGCCCGAGCAAGGCGCTTCCTCCGCGCCAGCAGTGCGCACGGAACCCAGTATCGTGCGCACGCTGATCTTTAGCGGGGTTCGCCCCCTGTATGCCTTGTTTCTCGAAGTTACATTCATGCCCTTCCTGGTTTTCTTCATGCTCGCCGAGAAGCGGGAACTTTGGCACGGAACATTACAGCTTTTTCCTGCCTCACGCCGCACGCAAGTCAAGGAGACGCTGGAGGATTTGCGCGATGTGCTTCGCGATTACCTGGCAGGAATGAGCATCGTGACGCTGGTCGTGATTGCGTCCAGCAGCCTTTTTTTCTGGGTCATCGGGATGGAATATCCCATACTCACAGGAATCGCTTCCGGGATCCTGAACATGGTGCCCTACATTGGTGCAGTGATGGCTTGGCTGCCGGCCTTTCTCATCGCGCTCGCAAAATGGAAAGCGCTCGGGCAGTTCGCGTTGATCGCGGCGACGCTGACGGCCATTCACGTTTTGGCGATCAATCTGCTGGCGCCTAAATTAGTGGGCCGCCGCGTGCGCCTGAATGCCGTGGCAATCACCATTGCGCTGCTCTTCTGGGGCTGGGTCTGGGGCGGCATGGGACTGGTTCTGGCGATTCCGATTACTGCGACTCTACGCGTAATTTGCGATCACACCGAATCGTGGAAACCGATCGGGCGCTGGCTCAGCGCATGAAACCGCGGCGCAGACGGTGACCGTCTTAGCCCTTCGGCAATCAGCCAAGATGCAACCAACAATTTTTACCGAGGTAAGAAACTGTGAGTCATAAAACCGTGCTATGTGTGGCTGCTCTGGCGCTTTTGGCGATGACCTCTCCTCGTGCGGGCGGCTGGGGCTGTAAAGGCCACCAGACTGTGGCCTTGATCGCAGAGAAGCACCTGACGCCTGAAGCCCGGCAATTGGTTCAGAAGCTTCTTGGCGACAACCCGATTGATCCGAAGCTAAAGCGCTGGTGCGGCAACGCCACGACAGACCTGATGGTGGATGCCTCCACCTGGCCGGATGATGTGCGCAACGAGCGCAAGAACGGGCCCTGGCATTACATCGATATTCCGCGAGGCAAACACAAGGGCGATTTGGCAGAGTACTGCGGCTCCGAAGGATGCGTGACGCGCGCCATCGAAGAGCAACGCGCCATTTTGAAGGATAAGTCCGCCGATCCTTTGAAGCGCGCCGAAGCGATCCGTTACCTCATCCACTTTGTCGGCGACATGCATCAGCCGCTGCACGCCATCACCAATGCAGACAACGGCGGAAATTGCGTGCCGGTGAAGTATCTTCGCCATGAGCCACTGGCCAATTCGCTCCATCCGGAGCGCGAGGAGTATTCACCCAATCTTCATCAGGTCTGGGACACGGAAATTGTGGAACGCGACATGGAAATCTCCAACCCATTTCGTTATGCCGACGAACTGGACGAAAAGTTTCACACCGAAATCGCCTTCTGGGAAGCGGCCGGCATCCACGTGGACAACTGGGCCTGGGAGAGCCACAAGCTGGCGGAGACCGCCGTCTACGATGCCTTCCCGGAAAAAATCACCGTCGAACCAGACATGAAATTGAAAAGCTGCGCGGAAGACAGTCACATGGGAAAACGGATGTTTGATAAGCATCTAGCAATCGGCGAGGCGTATCAAGCCAGCGCCGCGAAAGCCGTGCAGATCGGCCTTGCGGAAGCGGGCGTACGTCTGGCGATGATTCTGAACGATGCGGCCAAGTCTGCGAACTAGGATTCTTTTCCTCAGGGCTTCGGCGCGGGAGATCCGGCCTCTGGGACTGACACACCAAGCGATTTGATGTACCGCACCAACTGCCAGCGCTGCGGTTCCGGAAGTTTCGACCAGACCGGCATATTCTTTCGAACCACTCCATTGGTCAGCAGCCAGAAAAGAGTTCCGGGCGTTGCGTTTTGGACTTCCGGAGCGCGAAGGCTCGGCGCCTTGCGCGTGCCTTCGGCGGATTTGCCATGGCATTCTGCGCAGTGCTGTTCAAACAGAATGGCGCCGGCGGCAACAGCGTCTGGATCGCTCTCCAGTGGATTGGTGCGCTCCCGTGCTTTCTTGGGTGCCATTTGCAATTCGGCGTAAACAGATGGATCGTAACTTGGCGTTGCGCCTCCGGCTGGTTTGTCGGAATTTTGGCTTTGCGCTAGGACAACAGATACCACAAGAAACCAAGCGCAAACAGCAAGCGCCGCGGCGATGGTTTTCACTTGCGCCCCCTAAAGAGCCGGCTGACCATCGAACCGAAACCTGTTATTTCCCGCGACACGCCCCAGCGCATGAGGAATTGGTGGCTGTTGTCGTTCAAACCAAAGCCCGGCGAGATCCGCAATCCCCACCCGGAGGGCAAATTCCACGCCAGCACGGGCGCCAGATAATGCGCTGTATCGTGGAGTCCAAAACTGTGCCGGTCACCCAGGCCACCATACATTTCGACACCGGCGACGAAGTTTTGCGGACAGAAAGTGCAGCGTTTTGCGGAAGCCTTCAGCGCGAGCGGGCGGCTGGCGCCGAGAGCGTAGCCGAATTCCCAAGGTGAATTCGTAAGGTTCTTGGCCGCGAGCGTGTTCTGCGTAAAGTTCCAGCCCTTGAACGTGCTGGACAGGATGAGCTTCAACTCAATTTCATGAATGTGTTCTTTGCGAGCTTCTGCGTTCGAAACGTGGAAGTCTGACTCCACATCGTGCCCTTCGCCTTCCTTGAGGATCTTGTCCGCGCCGTTCTTGTTTTCATACTCGACATAGAAGATGGGATTGATGAAATGTTCGCGCTTCAGAGGCCGGAAGCGATTCTCCCAACGGAAACCGGTGAACACCGTGCTGTCGCTGGAGGTAGTCTGGCCATCCAGGTAGATTTCCGTGGTCCACCAGGCGGCCGCGCCGTATTCGAATTCCGCCCAGTAGCCGTGGAAGTCGTTCCCGCCCCGCTGGGTCCCGAAGGTAGAGAAATACTCGATCTCCAAGTTGCCTGGCTCCTCCAGGTAGTGATCATAGGCGACAAAATACGGGTTTTCCTGGGCGAGGGCAGAAGGAGCAGAGCAGAAAGAAACTAGAAAGAGGCAGAGAGCACCAAACAAAGCGAGCCGACAGGTCAAGACCAAGAAACTCTCCTTGCAAATGAGTTGCAATTACTCAATCAGACTAACTTAGTCCTATATTGTTTGCAAATCGCTTTCATCTGAACCTGCCCCTCTTTTCCCCCCAAAGAGAGCCGGGCGTTGACACCTTAAGCTGAGCGCGCCATTCTTGGCCGGATTCTCCTACGCTCACATGAGGAGGCCGGGTGGATTCCGCAAAGCTCGTGCTCGCGCTGCTCGAAGAAGGCTACGAAAAGAAGACCTGGCACGGACCGAACCTCAAGCAATCCATCAAAGGTGTTACGGCAAAGCAGGCCGCGTGGCGCCCGGGGCCGGGCCGGCACAATATCTGGGAAGTGATGCTCCACGCCGCGTACTGGAAATATGCCGTGCGGCGAAGAATCGAAGGCGGCAAGCGCGGCTCGTTCGTACTCAAAGGAAGCAATTTTTTTGCGCGACCCGAAAAAGGAAAATCAAACGATGCGGCCTGGAGTGCAGACAAAGAATTACTTGAGCGAGAACACCGAGCCTTGCTAGCGACGGCAGCAAAATTATTGCGCACTCCAAGAGCCGCAAAATTCCTGCCCCAACTCTATGGCATCGCCTATCACGATATCTATCATGCCGGGCAAATCCGGCTTCTCCGCCGGCTGATGGGGCGTTGATCAGCGCGCATGCTTTCGCAGCGACTGCACTACAGAGGACATATCCCGGGCACCCTGGAAGAGGCGAATCGCCGCGATCCCATAGGCGCCCGCCGCAAGACAATCGGAGGCGTTCGCCAAAGTAATTCCGCCGATGGCTAACACTGGGATGGAAACCGTGCGGCAGACTTCGGCGAGGCGTTCAAGACCCTGCGGCGCACCGAACGCGGCTTTCGATGGCGTGGTGTAGACGGGGCCAAAAAAAAGATAATGCGCGCCGGCAATCGCGGCCGATTTCGCGGCTTCCAAAGAGTGGCAGGAAACGCCGATGACGAAATCTTCCCGTTCGCCGCGGCTCTCGAGAAATCGCCTGGCTTCCGGCAGCGGAAGACTACTCTCGCCGAGATGGACGCCGCCGGCGCGTTCCGAAAGAGCGACGTCCAGCCGGTCGTTCACGAGAATGTGCGCGGGGGCTCCGTTGCTCGCCTCGTGTTTCGCGGCCCGATGCAAAGCCTCTCGCGTAAGCCAGGCGTAGTCTCTTCCGGAAAGATCTTTCTCCCGAATCTGAATCCAATCGACGCCGGAAGCTGCGGCGGCCTCGACCTTCGACAACAGAGTCTCTAGTGCCTGCCGAGGTTCGGATTCGGAAAGGCTGCGCCGGTCGGTCACGTAGCAAAGAAGCGGCCGGCGAGCGGTGTTATTGAGGGGGAACACGATCAGGCCCCGGTCTTGAACCAATCCAGCCGATTGCCAGAAAGATATCCAGGACCCCGACGCCGCTCACAGCACCGCGAAAGGACGGATGAAGCACTATGCGCATGAGCGAAGGATAGTGGCTAAGGAAAAAATTCTGTTCCCAGTAGACGGACCACGGCAGATAAAGAAGCATTGCTCCCATTTCGAATGCAAGTACGACAAGCAATGCGCGATAAAACCGGCTCATGGTTCAGTGAAATTCCGTCCTGCAGGGAATGGTTCAGGATCGACGGATGGGCTTCTGAAGGGCAGCGATGCGCTCGGCCACGTCACGGTAGTCGATGTTCATCGCGTAGACTTGGGAGAAACTCTTCAACGCCGCTTCAGGCTCGCCCGCCGATTCCTGAGCTACGCCCAAATCATACCGCAACGCGAGCGTGCTTTCCGGATCATTGCCTGGCGTCTTCAAAGCACGCTCGTACCAGATGGCAGCAATACCCGGCTGACCCTTTTCCATGAAGGCAAGGCCCAGAAGTGTGCAGCACTGCATGGTGTAGCGGAAAGCGCGGCCGCGGTCGCTGGCTTTGGCAACTTTCTGGAACTCGCTGATGGCCTCCTCAAGGAGACCCATTTCACGAAACGCGATGCCAAGGTTGTAGTGTGTTTCGAGGTCTTCATCTTCCGCGCCCATCTCGCCGAGTTCGGCGCGAAACTCGTCGAATACTTCCTTGAGCGGACTCGACTCCGTGGACTGCGACGGCGCCGCATCTTTCTTCGCGGCAGAGGGCGGCGGCGCGCTGGGCGCTGATCCTGAAAATCCCGGCGTCAGTTCGCCGATACCGAGCTGATCGATTTCGTTGGCAAGATCCGCAAGAAATTGATCCGAAGCAAAGCTGTTCCCGGGGGGCGGAGTCGGCGCTGTGTTTTTCCCGACTGGCGTGCGTGGCGCGACTGGTTTTTCGGGCGGTTTCTGGTCATACGCGGGCACCAGCGGCTCCGCATCCAGTACGAGTTCATACTCCTGTTCCAGTTCGAATTCCGGTTCGCTCTTCTGGGGAGGTTTCGGCGGAGTCTTGGCCGCCGGCACTTGCTTGGCCGGAGGCTTGGCCTTCGCTTTTTCCATGACGGGCTCCGGCTTGAGCGGAATTGCGGGAGCGGCGCTTGCGACTTCGGATGGCTCAGCGACCGGCGGTTCTTCGCCAATCTGAAACTCTTCCACATCCCCAGGCTTCGTTTGACGCGTAGGCGCGGCAGCAGCGGGCTTCGCCGGCACTGGAGCAGCCGCTTCGGCGGGACCGGGACGCGTCTCTTCGAGAAGAGTCGCCCATTCGTCGGACAAATCGACTTCCTGCACTTCGGCTTGCGCGGGAGGGGAGTTCACTTCAACTGGCTCGGGGCGCGCTTCTTTCACAGGAGCAGCCGGGGCAGGCGGAGGTGCAGCCGGCATAGGTACTGCGGCGATTTCAGGTATTGTGCCATCCGCAGGCTGGGCTTCTGCGGCTTCCGGAGCGGCAGGTTTTGACGGAGGAACCGCGATCGCCAATTCCTCATCCGTCAAACCAGCGGCACGCTGGAAGCGGCGGCGCAATTCTCCGAATCGTTCGGAGCTGCGCTTGTCGCCCGTTTCACTGTGAATCTGCTCTAACTGCGCGGCGAGTTCGGCAGTGCGCCGGTCATCGCCCGCGCCAAGGACAAAGTCGAGCAGTTTCTCGAGCGTCGGCGTGTGGCGCGGCGCTCGGCGAAGGATAGCTTCGAGCAATCCAATCGCCTTTTGCGTGAGGCCGTAACTCGCGAAAAGATCCACGTCGGTGAGCGACTGCGCGATAAATTTTTGCGTTTCTTCGTCAAGGGCAGGCTCACTGGAGACAGCCGCGGGTTTGACTGATACTTCCAGCGCGGGTTCTTCTTCGTCGTCGACTGGCAGTTTGGCGGCAGGAGCCTTCGGGATCTCCGCGCGCAAGTTTTCCTCGGGAAAATCTTCTGCCTCTCCCGCCGGCAGTTGTCCCATTTTACGGAGAACGCCGTTGAGTTTGCGCTTTGCCGAATCGCTGTCCGGATCGCGGTCGACAAGCTGCTGAAAAATCTGCTTGGCGCGCTCCCACTGGTGACTGGCGACCAAGGCGTCTCCCAGGTGCGCCAGCGCATCCGGCAAACGGAAGGAATCGCTGGTGCGGCCATACAGTTCCACGAGCCATTCCAGCGGCTCCAGGGTGCCAGGCATGCTTGCTGCAAGTTCGTTGAGTAATTTCCCGACAACCTCGTGCTCTCCGGCGTCGATCATGGGCAGCCGGGATTTCTCCAAGATCTCCATGGCTTTTTCGGGATTGCCGGATTGCAGCAGCGATTCCACAACCTTCTGCATCGGCCCAAAATTCTTCTCGTCGGCTTCAAATACGCGATGCGCGAGCGCCGAAGCCTGGTCCCAATCGGAATTCTTGAGATACAAGTCGAGGAGGAGCTCTGTCTGCTCACCGCCTTTCTCGAGATCGGCGGCCTGTTCCAGAAGCTGGGCGGCCTTGGCAACATTGCCCTGGGAAGAATGCGACCGTGCTTTGACGATTACTGCGGCTGAATTGTTGGGATCGAGTTTCAGCGCCTTGTCCGCGAGCTTTTCGCTTTCTCCCTGCTCGCCGCGAGCCAGCGCACGCTGCGAAGCAGACACGTACCCTTCGATGGCGTCCCGTGTCTGGCCCATGGCTTGATACAAATCGGCCAGGCGTATCTGTATGCGGAGGTTATCAGGCTCCGCTTGCAGAAGTTTTTTCAGAAGTCCGATGGCTTCCGGCTGGCGATTGCTCTTCAGGTGAATTTCCGCCAGTTGCAGGAAAAGAGGGCGGGCCTCGCTCATTACGCCCTGTTGAACGTACAGGTCAGCAAGCTTTTCGAGGGGGCGAATTTCTTCAGGAGCCAGCTTGGCGATGCGCTTGTAGACCGCGATTGCTTTGGTAAGGAAACCGTCGCCAACGAAAATCTGCGCAAGGCGCTCGAAGTAGTCGATGGCCTGGAACGTTTCTCCCTGGCGGATATAGAGCTCACCGATGGTCATGAGCGTGACCTGATCGCGCGGCTCGTACTTCAGAATATTCTGGTATTCGGCGATGGCCTGGGCGACTTTGCCCTGGTTCAGCAGCTTTTGTGCGGCCTCTACGTATTTGCTTTTGTTATAAGCCATGCGCGAACTGGGACAGACCTCCCCGCGGGAGTCTGTCCGTGACGTTCTCCTCAGTGGGTTGCGGCAGCGGAAAATCCCGCAACACTACTGAACTACGCTATCAGGCGGGAAAAAGACAAGTCAACGAACCCAAAGTACCTTGTGAGTAGCCAGTTATCCCCTTTCCATTCAGGAAATTCACAGGCGAAAACGAGGCGAAGAGTCCGAGAACTCTTTCTGCTACCGCATTAGGGATCAACCCTAATTCTCGAGCGGGAGCTGCGCTTGGGTCGCGCCAGCGGCCCAGCATCCGGATTCGCGAACGGGAGCAAAGGAATAGCGGTGAAGGGGCGTCGGGCCGTGCTGGCGCAAGGCCTCGAGATGGTCGGGCGTGCCATAGCCTTTGTGGCGCGCCAGCCCGTATTGCGGATAGACGACATCCCACTCTTCCATCCGCATGTCACGGTGTGTTTTCGCCAGGATCGAAGCTGCAGCGATTGAGATGCTGCGAGCGTCCCCCTTGATGAGAGACTTTTGCTCGATTAAGACGTCGAGCTGCATGGCATCAATGAGCAAATAGTCGGGCGGAATTGCGAGCTGCTGGAGCGCGGCGGTCATGGCCTGACGTGAGGCCTGGTAGATGTTCCAGGCATCGATGCGCTGGGCGTCCACTTCGGCGACGGCCCAAGCGAGAGCGTGTTCGCGGACGCGCGGGGCAAGTTCTGTCCGGCGTTCGGGAGTGAGCTTTTTGGAATCGTCCAGACCGACAATGCGCCGCTTGGGATTGAGAATCACCGCAGCGGCAACGACCGGGCCAAAGAGCGCGCCGCGTCCGGCTTCATCAATGCCGGCTATGCGCATCCAGCCCAGTTTGCGCGCCGCTCGCTCAAAACGGGAGGAGCAGAGTCGGCTCATTCGTTGTGAATTTTACCACGCGAACGTCGCTGCGCCTTAACAATTACTGGTAACGCAAAACGATCATCGGATCGACGCGTGTTGTCCGGCGAGCTGGAATGTAACACGCGGCGAAAGCGACCATTGTGAAGACGAGCGCGACAACGGTAAGAGTGAGAGGATCCCTTGCGCTGACGCCGTACAGCATTGCGGACATGAATCGAGTCAACCCAAATGCTCCCAGCAAGCCAACGACAACGCCGACGACGGTCATTTTCATTCCTTCCCGCAGAACCAAACCAAACACGTCGGTTGACCGGGCGCCCAGCGTCAAACGAATTCCGATCTCGCGCTTGCGCTGCACGACAGATTGCGCGAGGACACCGTATATGCCGATGACCGCCAGAAGCAACGTTAGTCCGGCAACGATACCCATAATGACCGCCCGGAAGCGGGGATGCGCAAGGAATTCCGAATAGCGGTCCGTCATTGTTCGGACGCCGTAGACAGGGACACCACTATCAACACGAGAAACCTCGGCTTGCAGTAAGGAGCCCAAAACGAGCGGATTACCTGCAATTCGAATCACGAGCCCCATTGACCTGCCGGCGGCCTGCGCAACAGGCAGATAGACCAGAGCGGGTTCTACGTATCCCATCTCCTGATAGACTATGGTTCGTTTTTCATCGCCGACCACGCCAACAATCGTAAGCCAAGGACCATTGCCTCCTGACTTTCCAAGCTTGATTTGCCTGCCAAGCGGATCTTCCTTGGGGAAATACATGCGGGCCATCCGGTCGTTTACGATCGCAACCCGCTGCGACTCCTCGCGGTCGCGCGAATCGAATTCGCGGCCTTGCAGAAGCGGAACGCCAAGCACTCGAAAGTAGTCGGCGCCAACGTCGACGCTATTGACGGCTCCCAGGTTTTCGATTGTTACTTTTCCTGACACTGCCAATTCGCTGGAAGCGCCACCGTTGTAGGGAGGCAACGACGAGCACAAAGAAACTCCCGTAACACCTGGCAGCGCAGCGAGAGCAGCGTTCAGCTTGGAATAGAAAACTATTCGCTGGCTCATCTCGGAGTAAGCAATGGGCGGAAGGGCAACTTCTGCAGTCAGAAGATGATCAGGGCGAAAACCGAGCGGCACAGACCCCAAGCGGTAGATGCTTTCAATCAACAGGCCCGCGCCGGATAGCAGAACCATCGCTAGCGTCACCTGACCGACCACCAGCAATTTACTTGTACGATGATTTTTCGAGCGGGTGGCAGTCCCGCCTGAATGTTTCAAAACATCATTCAAGTCGACTAGGGACGCCCGCCACGCCGGCACCAATCCAAAGAACATGCCCGTGACCGCCGCGAGAAGCGCAGCAAAACTCAGAACGTGGAAATTTAGAGTGACCTGATTGCCGGGAGGGAGCTCCACAGGGTTCGCGGAATTGAAATATCGCACGCTGGCAACTGCAAACAAAACTCCCGTGAAAGTCCCCAACATGGCGAGGAGCATGCTTTCGACGAGTAGCTGGCGTATTAAGCGGGAACGGCCTGAGCCAAGCGCGGCGCGAACTGCCAGCTCCCTTTGTCTTTCAGCAGAACGGCCGAGCAACAAACTGGCGACGTTGAGGCAAGCGATGAGAAGAACCAAGAACATCGCTGCGGACAAAGCCAGTAGCGCCGCTCGCAGGTTTCTTCCTGCCATCCAAGTAAACTGTTCCCTGAGGTCACGCACGATCGGGGTAATCTGAGCCACCCAGCTCCCTGCGGGTGATTCCTTGACGACTCGCTGATGAAGGTCGACCAGTTCGGCTTCAGCAATGGCCATGCCAACGCCGGGCTTAAGCCGGGCGAAAATTCCCACGACAGAATCAAAAGGTTTCTCCGAGAACTGGCTATCCGGTGTAATCAACGTCCATAGAGAGGTTTGCTTCGGGTAGAACTCAAACCCCTTAGGCATTATGCCGGCCACAACACAAGGCTTCCCGCTCAGCGTCAGTGTGTTGCCTACAATACCTTGCGCCGATGCCAACTCGTTTTGCCAAAACGAATGAGCCAGTACAACGGTGCATCCGTTATGAATATCCTCCGGCGCAAATGTGCGGCCTTGGGCCGCCGGGATGCCCAATAGTGAAAAGAAGCCGACGCTGGCTGGAATGGAAACGACCTGATGGGGCGAACCACGCCAAGTTAAGATCTCGCCTGCCCTCGCCCAAGTCAGCGCCTCCAATGCTTCAAAGCTGTGATTGCGCGCCTTAAATTCCTCGAAATCTCGATAGGAAGCGAATATCTTTGACGCAGGCTGGCCAATTTCGCTGCACCAGATAGCAACCAGACGCTCAGCGTCCCGATACGGAAGCGGTCTCAAAAGCACGGCATCGACAATGCTGAAGATGGCGGTGTTTGGGCCGATGCCGAGGGCTAGCGTCAAGACGGCAACGGCGGTGAAGCCGGGGCTCTTGCGGAGCATACGCAGTGCGTAGCGCACGTCCTGCAAGAGAGTTTCCAGGAAGGGCAGGCCACGCTGTTCGCGGTGCAGTTCTTTAGTTTGTTCGACGCCACCGAATTCACAGCGCGCTGCATGGCGCGCGTCTGCCGGGCTCATGCCGCGTCGAATGTTCTCCGCGGTGAGAAGGTCCAGATGAGTTTGCAGTTCAGCGTTGAGTTCCCGCTCGAGACGCTGCTTGCGGAATATGTTCCAGAATCGTGACAGCAAGTTTCCCAGGCGAAACATTCTCTCCACTCCTCTCACTCGTAGCGCAAGGCAACCATCGGATCGACACGCATTGCCCGCCGGGCGGGAATCCAAGCGGCGAAGAACGCCACCGCGAGTAAAACAAACAGAGCCGACGCGAGAAGGAACGGGTCATGCGCGCGAACTTCAAAGAGAAGAGACTCCAGGAAACGCGAGCTAAGCCAAGCTCCCAGCAGGCCAAGCGCCGCACCTGCAACGGTCCAGCGCACCATGTTCAAAAGAACCATGGTCAGGACATTCCGAGAAGTAGCGCCGAGAGCGATTCGGATGCCGATTTCTCGGGTCTGCTGAGCGACCAGGAATCCGACGACACCGTAGATCCCGATCCCCGCAAGCAGGACGCCTATGCCCGCGAACAATGACAGCAAGACCGCCGTGAACCGTGGGCGCTGCGCCAGCTTTCCGACTCGGCTATTCATGCCTTCGATCGCCACCGGAACTGTAGGATCGATGGCGGCCGTCTCCGAACGAATCCACCGGGCGATAGCCTCAGGATTGATGGCGCTCTGAACGATGAAATGCCCAGAACGGAAGTAGCCGCCTGCCTCATTTTTCCAGGGAATGTAAAACTCGGGATCGGCGGGCGCGTCGAGGCCGTTGTTCTTCACGTCTCCGGCAATGCCAACAATCGTGCGCCATTCGTTTTGCGATCCAAAACGAAACGACTTGCCCAGAGGGTCCTCTCCGTTGGGGAAAAGCCTTTTCGCGAGCGCTTCACTCAGGATTACGGGCTTCTTCGCTGGCGAGCGATCCTCCTCGCGAAAGCCGCGGCCGTGAAGGATCGGAACGCTCAGCGCTGGGAAATAGGTAGGAGTGACATAGCGATAGCCAATCATTCCGCCGGTGCCCGCGCTGAATTTCGCATGGCCGGGAATGTCGATGGACGATAGGAAAGTGGCTTGCATGCCGCCGGAAGGAGGCAGCGTGTCGCTCAAGCCCAGCGCGGTTATGCCCGGCATCTGCCTCAGGCGGGATTCGAGCTGGCTGAAGAAGGCGATTTGTTTCCCGCTATCGGGATAGCGGTATTGAGCGAGATCCAGTCCAGCAGTGATGACACTTCTTGCGTCCATGCCGAGTGAAACCGTTTCGAGTTTCCAGAGGCTGCGCAGGAGCAGACCAGCGCCAGCGAGCAGAACTAGCGAAACGGCAATTTGTATGGTGACCAGTGCCTGGCGGAGCACGCCTCGCGACGTCGAGTGAATCTCTTTTCCGGTGAGCAGTTCCGGCAGCGGACGGCGCAACGCCGAGGCGAGGCCGAACAGAATGCCGGAGACGAGCGAAACGCCGAGTGCAAAAAGCAAAACGCGAATGTCAATCGTGGCCTGCTCCAGCCGCGGAATACCCTCGGGCGCGATAGAGACAAAGAGACGAAGCAAGAGTTGAGCGAACCAGCAGCCCGAGAGGCCGCCCAGCACTCCGAGTAGCAAACTTTCCGTCAGCGCCTGGCGAGCAAGCCGTGCCCGCGTCGCACCCAGGGCAGTGCGAACGGCCAGCTCTCGCATGCGGCTGGTTGCCCGCGCGAGGAGCAGGTTCGCGACATTCGTACACGCAACGAGCAGCACGGCCAGGACGGCGCCAAGAAGGACCCATGAAGCTACGCGTGAATCCTGTATCTGCCGATCGCGGAGAGAACGCACGCGGAACGAAACCTCGTGACGAAACTGCGGAGGAACATAATTGAGGGACTGCTGGAAGAGCTGCTCCATCGCCGCCGCCGCTTGATTGATGCTGATGCCGGGCTTGAGCCGCGCAAAGGCCCGCAAAATCATTTGCCGCGCATTGGGCCCGCGATCCGTGGAGCCATCGAGAGCCGCGGGAACAAGAATGTCTTCGTGGCCAAGATTTGGCATTTCGAATTGCGGCGGAAGAACAACAACAACGACGGTGGGCCGGCCGTCGAGGGAAATCGCGCGGCCTGGAAGATTGCGGTCACCGGCGAAACGGGAGCGCCACAGCCCGTAGGTGACAAGCGCGACGCGCGCGCCGTTCGGCCGGTCTTCCTCGCTCGTGAAATTGCGACCGAGGAAAGGCTGAATGCCGAAGGTCGGCAGGAATGTCGATTCGACGAGCGCGCACTTCAGACGGACGGGATTCCGTTCGGTGAGATCGCAATCGGCTCCGCCGGGGACAAACGAGGTTACGGACTCAAACGGAGTCTGCGCTTTCTTCCAGTCCACGTAATCCGGACCGAGCACAAACTCATTCGCTTCGAACGGGGCTTTATCGCCAAAGCTAACCAGGCGTTCGTCGTGGGGATAGGGCAGGCTGCGGAAAAGAATACGATCGACCACGCTGAAGACCGCTGTCGTGGATCCGATCCCCAGGGCGAGGGTGAGTATCGCTACAAGTGCAAATCCCGGGCGCTTCGCCAAAGCCCGAAGGGCAAAGCGCAAGTCTTGCAGCAGCTCATCGAGAAATGGAATGCTGCGGTGGTCGCGGTGCAGCTCTTTCATTTGTTCGACGCCGCCAAATTCACGGCGTGCGGCATAGCGCGCTTCGGCGGGACTCATGCCTCGGCGAATGTTCTCCTCGGTGAGCATCTCCAGATGTGCCTGAAGCTCGGCCTCGAGGTCACCGTCAAGTTTCCGTTTGCGAAACAGGCCACGCAAACGCACGCCGAAAATGTGAAGCCACTCCACGTCAGGCTCCTTCCGTACCACCGAGAAGGCGTGCCATGAGCGCGGTCATGCGCTCCCAACTCCGAGTTTCTGCGAGCAACTGCTTGCGCCCCGCACGCGTCAGCGAGTAAAACTTCGCCTTGCGGTTATTTTCCGAAGCGCCCCACTCGGAAGCGATCCAGCCACGTTGCTCGAGCCGCAGCAAGGCGGGATAAAGCGTGCCCTGGTTGAGCTTGAGCAAGTCTTCCGAGACTTGCTGGACACGCTGGGCAATGCCATAGCCGTGCAGCGGGCCTATGGTGTGAAGGGTTTGCAGAACAATGAGGTCGAGTGTGCCTTGCAGAACTTCTCCGCGGGGAGGAGCCATGTTTTCTCCTTTAGATAAACAACAGGAGCATATTCTCCTTCCTGTTGAATGTCAACAGGACGGATCTTTGGAAGACGTGGCGCGTCTGCGAAGATCGCCCAGCAGAAGCATCCTTGCAACTCTGCGCGCGAAAGAAACTGTCACTTCAGAAGACAGGTTGACCGCGGAGCGCAACGCGGCCTAGGATGGCCGGGCAAATTCTGCGCTTGCTTTGGGTGTTAGGGGGGATTCCATGTCTCTTTACTTGCGGTCTGTTTTGCTTCGAGCCGGTTTTTGTCTCTGCTGCGTACTAGTCTTAATTAGACTAGTTCCTGCGACCGCGGCACAAGGCTTAGCGAGCGGCGACCTTTCGCGCTTGCGCTCCGTTGGCAGCGTCGAGCTGTCGCCCGACGGCCGGCGCATTGCCTACAGCGTGGTCATGCGTGACCGGCCTGGCCGCCCTTACGGCCAACTCTGGAGCATCGATCTGGCCACGCAAAAATCCGTCCGCGTGGGCAGCGAAAAAGATTCCGGCGGCGGTCCGCTGTGGTCGCCCGACGGCAAGTGGTTCGTGTTCGAAGGGCATCAAGGCAAAAAAGGCGGATTGTTCGTAGCGCGGCCGGACGGCTCGGAGGTCACGTTTCTCGCGTCGCCGAGCGGCACCAACAGCCCGCTGCCGGGCACGGGCAAGGATTTCACCTGGTCTCCCGACGGCAAGCAGATCGCGTTTATCTCCTCGACTCCCGGCGCGGAGGCTGACGAAGCCAGCGGCGATCCCATGGTGATCACGCGCTATCTCTATAAGCCGGACGCAGGCGAAGGGATGACGCGCTTCAATGACAATCAGCGCCTGCATATTTTTGTTGTCGACGTGTCCACAAAGCAGGTGCGCCAGCTCACCCAAGGGAACACCGATGAACATTCCATCGACTGGTCTCCGGACGGCAACGAGATTCTCTTCGCTTCGAATCGCGAGCCGAATCAGGATGAGTTTTTCAACTACGACATTTTTGCCTTGAAGGTTGCGGACGACACTATTCGCCGCGTGACCGCCACGGAGTACAACGAATACGAACCGTTGTGGTCGCCCGACGGCAAACGCATCGTGTTTCGCGGGACGCGCCGCGGGTTGACCGACCGCGAAACGACCATGGAAGACACCCACGTTTGGGTAATGAACGCCGACGGTAGCGACCGCCGCGAAATTGGCGCAGCGCTGGACAACCGCCAAGGTGCGCCGCGATGGGCGTCGGATGGCAGCGCGGTTTATTTCACGATTCAAGAGCGCGGGAGCGTCCACTTAGTGCGGCTGCCGATTTTAGTAGGCAAGCCGGAGTACGTGGTGAAAGACACGGGGGGCGTGGGCGGCTGGTCGGTCGGGAAAGATGGATCGCTGGCGTACGGTTTCGTGTCGCCACAAGACTCAACAGAACTCTATTTCAAAACGGGCAATTCCGCACCACGCAGGCTCACGGACTTGAACGCGGAACTCTTCGTGGGAAAAAAGATTGCCGAAGTCGAGTCTTTCACTTTCATCAGCAACGACAACAAGTTCGAAGTCGAGGCTTTCCTCACCAAGCCGCTGCGAATGACCGCGACATCGAAGCATCCGCTTATCGTCAATATTCATGGCGGGCCGCACGGGCAAAATGGTCCGGTATTCAATTTCAAGAATCAGGTCTACGCGGCGCATGGCTGGGCCACGCTGAACGTTAACTATCGTGGCTCCACCGGCTACGGGCAGAAGCTCGCCGACGCCGTTTTCGGCGATCAGGACGGAAACGAAGGGCAAGATGTTTTGTATGGAGTGAGCGCAGCGGTTCGCCGTTACTTGTGGATCGATCGCGAGCGTATGGGAATCGAAGGCGTAAGCTACGGCGGCCAACTGACCGACTGGCTCATCACCCAAACGAATGAATTCAAGGCCGCAATACCTATCGCCGGAATCGCCAACCTAGTCAGCTACAACTACATGACCTATTACAACCAATATGAGGAGATGGAATTCGGACAGTTCCTGCACCAGGGAAATTTAATGGACCTTGCATGGGAACGTTCCGCGCTGAAGCATGTCGCTGCGGCGCACACACCCACGATGCTGATGCACGGCGAAAATGACAACGATGTGCCCATCGCGGAGGCCGAGCAATTTTTCATTGCTTTGAAGGATGTGGGCACGGAGGCCATTTTCGTGCGCTATCCTCGCGAAGGGCACGGCCTGAGCGAAGTCAAGCACAACATCGATTCCATCGACCGCTCCATCGCCTGGTACGAGAAGCATTTCCCCAAGCCCGGCGCGGAAGGTGTTACGAACGTTCAGCCCTAGCAGCGGCTTGGAGACCGCGTTTCAAAATAAAGAGAGCCTCGGGAAACTGAGGCTCTTTTCGCAAATAGATTTTGAATGCAGGAGCCGAGGTTAGACCTTCGCTTCGGTGCCCGCTGTGGCGCTGGCCGCAACGGCGGCCGGTGTCTCTTCCTCTTCGCGTCCAGCGCGCTTGATACGGGCGGCCTTGCCCCTGAGATCGCGCAGGTAATACAGTCGTGCTCGGCGAACTTTACCCTTCCCAATCACCTCAATCGAGCTGATGGTTGGCGAATGGAGCGGGAAGATGCGCTCGATGCCGACGCCAAAACTGACCCGCCGCACCGTAAATGTCGCGCCCGACGCGCGGCCCTTCTTAGAGATCACCACACCTTCGAATGCCTGGAGGCGTTCCTTCACCTTTTCGCCTTCACCTTCCTGCAGGCGAACGTTGACGCGCACGGTGTCACCCGCGCGAAACTCGGGGAGGTCTTTGCGCAGTTGCGCTTCATGTAACTTACGAATTACCGGATTCATGTTCCTGTTTCCTCTTAGACCCACTCAGGCGGGGCCAGCTCTTCAAAGACAATCTATAATTATAGACAAATTGTAATAGTTTTCCTAGCAAATTTGGGCGTGCTGAGTTGCAAGTGAGCCGCTAGGCCGGTGCCGCTAGCGAGGAATTTCGGCGAATCACCGTTTCTGCAAAGTGATCCATTTCTTCGAGTTGCGGGCTGAATTGCAGTAGAACAAGGTCAACGCTGGCGGCTTCGAATTGGGCCAAACGCTCAGCCACTTGTTCGGGCGTACCGACGAGGCCAGACCGCAATCCGCGGTTCGAAACCGAGTAATCTTCCAATGAAACGCGCTGCTCCAGTTGTGTTCCGGCCAGCCACTGTTGGTAATTCGCGTAGCCCGCCGCGGATTGCTGAACGTCCGTGACGCGCCGCAGTTCGTCCTGCGCTTCACGTTCCGTTTCGCGGACAATCGCATACCCCGCAACGCCAAATTTGAGCGGAGGCAGATTATGTTTCGCGCGCCGCTCGCGCAGGTCGGCAATCTTCTCACCGACGCGCTCCGGCGGATCACCGTGCATCAGATACGCGTCGCACTTTTCGGCGATCAGCTCTTTCGCCGCGGGCGATTCGCCTCCTGCGTACAGCGTCGGACGCGGCTTCGCCACCGGCTTGGGCTCGAGGACATTGTCTTCCACACGGTAGTATTTGCCCGCATAGGAAAAATGATCCTGCTTCCAGACGCCGTCCAGAACGTCGAGCCACTCGCTGGTGCGCGCGTAGCGGTCGTCATGCTGTTCGAACGCCACGCCATATTTGCGCGCTTCGTCCGCCCACCAGGAAGAAACAACATTCAGAGTGAGGCGCCCATTGCTGATTTGATCGATGTTGGCGGCCTGCTTCGCCAGCAATGCGGGCAAATGAAACGTCGGCCGCACCGCTACCATCAGCTCGATCCGCTCCGTCACCGCGGCCAGTGCCGCTGCCGTGGACCACGCATCCAGCGAGGGCGCTTCGACGCCCTTGATGTCATTGAGGTTGAGCTCGGCAATCAGGGTCAGGTCAAAACCAATCTTCTCGCTGCGCTGCGCAAGCTTCTTCACGTACACCCAGCTCGTCTCCATGTTTTCGTTTTCCACGTTGCGCAACCAGCCGCCGAAGACGGGGAGCCAGTAGCCGTATCTCACCGTGGGCCCCCTCCCGCCGCAACGCGCTCGCTGCGATTCGCTTCGTGTCGTTGCGCTTCCGCGATAAGGAAGTCCGCAAGCCGCGCGTAAGGATTGAAACCAATGACGCGCACAGGGTCGGCCACGAAATTGGAAAGCGCGTTCACATCGTAATAAAGCTGCTTGCCGGTGCGGTCATCGATCACGTATTCGATGCCGCCAACCTCCACTCCCGCAAGTTCCACGATTCGTTCGACGTCTTCGATCACCTGTCGCGGTGGATCGTAGGCTTCCACCTTCATTCCGCTTTTTGGTGCGTCCACGGGGCAGGCGATGCGCGTCAACCCTTCGCCTCGCGTGTTCTGGCAAATGTCCGCTGGACACAAGTTGTAGCTCTCGCCGGTGATGTGTATCTGGATGGCATAAAGAAATTTCCCGCCAAGAACCTCGACGCGAGTGATGATTCCGCCGCGCGCTGTGAACGCTTCCTGCACCAGCGCCGTGGAATCGATGCCGAAGTACAGGCGGTTCGCATCCACAGCCGCGCGCAAGTCTGCTGCTGAATTGAACCGTTCGATGCCCGCGCCGCTGCCGCCAATGTTCGGCTTGATCACCACGGGATACCCAATTGCTTCCGCCCCATCCAGCGCCTGCGACGGATGATTGATGACCCGCGCTTTCGGATACGGCAATGCCAGTTTCTCCAGGTTCGCGAGTTGCAATGCTTTCGAAATCTCGTGGTTGAAGCACCGGTAGCCATTGACGACGCGAACGCCCTTGCCTTCGAGGTGCGCCAGATAGTTGAGCGTGTAGAAGATGCCGTGGCCCAAACCGCGCTGCCACGCCGAAGGACTCATGCGATTGAAGAGCAGGGAATATTCCTGCTCAGGTGAGTCCACGTCGTAGTGGTGGTGGCGCGCGTCGATCTTCAGCCAAGGCGCGCCACGCTCATCGAGTTGCTGAAACAGCGGCCGGAACCAGTCCGGATGCTCGTAATAAATCGCGATGGGCTTTTCGACGCCATAGCCGTTCCCGTCTGTCTTGTTACTCATGAAACCTCGCACCTTGCTCTAACCCTTGAGTCACAACCATGGGATGAATAAGAACCTCAAGACGTTCCATTTTATTCCCCAGCCAGCAGATCGGGGCGATTGCGGCGGGTTTTTTCAAGCGCAGCAGCGCGCCGCCACTTAGCCACTTCCGCGTGATTTCCCCCGATGAGAATCTCAGGCACAGCCCAGCCCCGGTACTCCGCGGGCCGCGTGTAATGCGGAAAGTCCAAGAGAGAGTGGTTTCCGACTCGCGACTGACTCGTGCTGTTCACTCCTCTGGGTAATTCGGATTCCGCGTGCGGTGCTCCGCTAAACGATTCGTTTTGCGAAGACGCTTCATTTCCCAGCGCTCCGGGCAACAAGCGAGTCACCGTGTCCACGATCATCATGGCCGGCAACTCGCCGCCGCTTAACACGAAATCACCGATGGATATTTCGTCTGTCGCCAAATGCTCGGCCACGCGTTCGTCAACGCCTTCATATCTCCCGCAAATGAAAATGATTCGTTCCAACTGCGCGTAACGCCGTGCCGTTTCCTGGCGGAACAATTTTCCCGCCGCAGACAGCAAAACGATCGCCGTCTTCGGATCCGCGCCGCCCGGCTTCAATGCCTCTCCGGCGCTATGCCCAGCAAGCGACTCCACGGCTTCAAACAACGGCGCCGGCTTGAGCACCATACCCTCACCGCCGCCGAACGGCCGGTCATCCACGGTCCTGTGCCGATCCTTGGTAAACTCGCGCAAGTCCTGCACATGAATCTCTACCAGCCCGTTTTCTCGCGCCCGGCGAACGATGCCGTGGTCCAGAGGCCCCGTAAAAAACTCGGGGAAAATCGTAATCAGATCGAATCGCATGCAAAACAAGTGTAGCCAATCGAGGGAAGAGTAGCTATTCGCAGTTGATTTGGATCCCTCATGCCGTGGTTGCATCACGATTCGTAAGCGCCTACGATGCCCAGGATTGGAACAAGGGAGGCCAATTTTATGCCCATAGCCGATCGCCAAACTCGCATTTCGTTGCTCTGGCTGCCGGCCTTCGTCCCTCTCTGGCTGGCGGGTTGCGGCGCTTATGGGGGCGGAGGCAACGGCGGCGGGGGAGGCGGGTCGGCGCCCTCCGCACCCACAGGTCTTACAGCAACAGCCGCGAACGCCCAGGTGAACTTGACCTGGAACGCAAGCGTCGGCGCGACTGGCTACTACGTCAAGCGCTCCACGAGCAGCGGCACCGAAGTGCAAATTGCAGCGCAGTCTGCCACGGCCTACAGCGACAACTCCGTAAGCAATGGAATCACATACTATTACGTCGTCTCCGCGTACAATTCATACGGCCAGAGCGCCAATTCTGCTGAAGTCAGCGGTACACCCGTAGCACCTCCACCACCCGCCGCGGACGTGACAATCACCATTGATCCCACCAAGACCAAGCCCATTTCTCCGTGGATCTACGGCACCAATTTTTATTCGGGCAATACCGCACCGCAGCCAAATTTCACTTTTGATCGCGCCGGCGGCAACCGCTGGACCGCCTACAACTGGGAGAATAACTACTCGAATGCAGGCAGCGACTATATCTATAACAATGATCTTTATCTGTGCAACGCCGGATGCAATGCCGCAATTCCGGCCGAGGCTGTGCGGACATTCATTGCCGCGGACCAGAGCGCGGGTTTGGCAAGTCTAGTGACTTTCCAGCTGCAGGGCTTGGTTTCCGCAGATGGAAACGGTCCTGTCAGTACTGCCAATCCCCCTGACATGACGCGCTTCAAAACGGTAGCCGACAAAAAGAGCACCGTCTCCAGCGTTCCGTTCACGACAACGCCTCTTACCACCGATGCCAATGTGTTTATGGACGAGTTCGCCTGGGCCTTGGACCAGAAGCTGCCGGGCATCTTCGGTGCGAATCCAACTCACCCCACTTTCTTGAGCCTGGACAATGAGCCAGATCTTTGGAATGCGACCCATCTGGAGGTTCAGGGCTCGACGAATATCTCCTCGACCAATTTCATCACCAAGAGCGTCACGCTTTCAGAAGCAGTGAAAGACCAATTTCCCAATCTCGTTATCTTTGGGCCCGTCAATTATGGTTTTAACGGAATCTACAGTTGGCAGGGCGATCTGAGTCTGAGCCCCACGCCCAACGGGGAGAACTGGTTCGCGGACAAATACCTCGCAGGAATTAAGACCGCTTCCGCCGCTTACGGCAAACCCGTTGTGGACGTCTATGATTTCCACTGGTATTCGGAAGCGACGGACGGAACCACGAGGGTCACCAACATGACTGGCTCTTCTCTGACCGATGCCCAGGTGCAGGCCATCGTGCAAAGTCCGCGCAGCCTGTGGGATACCACGTTCAAAGAAAATTCCTGGATTACGAACTCTGTGTTAGGTGGGCCGATCTACATCCTCGGACGGCTACAAGCCAAAATCGACGCGGAAAACCCGGGCATGAAAATTGCGATTACCGAATATGAAAACGGAGGCTTTAACCACATCGCTGGGACCATCGCACAAGCCGATAACCTTGGCATCTTCGGCAGCCTCGGCATTTTCGCGGCGAATTTTTGGCCGCCGGGTGGCACTTATTCCTATACTCTCGCGGCCTTCCGCGCGTTCCGCGGATTCGACGGGGCCAACGCGAACTTCGGTGATATATCGCTGCAGTCCACCTCGAGCGACGTGGCCAGCGTGGTCGTTTACGCCAGTACGGACACCACTGCTCCCGGCCGAGTCGTCTTCGTCGCCATTAATCGCTCCAACGCCGCCAAATTTACCGCCATCAATGGTCAGGCGCTCTCCGGAACGGCTCATCTGTACCAGATGACCGCCGCCTCTGCTTCGACGCAAAGTGTTGTCCAGCCCGTGTTCATGGGACCGATGGCCGTAAGCGGCTCGTCGCTTACCATCACGCTTCCGGCATATAGCGTCACTACGATCGACGTCCACTAACGCCACTCGCGTAGCCTATTCGCGGTTCAGATCGCGAAGGCCATCAGGGAAAATCACATCAATTCGCCGCGCGTCCGTGTCGATTTTCGTACAAATATCCACCGCCAGCGGAATCAGAATTTCGCCGCCGGATGTTTCTACTTCGAGGAGCGGCGTCCCAAAAATTTCTTCCCCGGGGAATTGCACATCGCGGACGGTCCCCAGGAGAGCCGGCGCTTCGGCAAGCGAGCACGGCGAAGAAGACAGGACGGGAGGCGTGGCAGGAGTTTCAAACACGGAACAGCCGATGAGGTCGGACACGAAATATTGTCCCGCGGGCAACGTCACCCGCTGTTCGAACGGAAGCAGTACTTCCATACCGCGGAATTTTTCCGCTTCCGAGATCGACTCGACGCCTTCAAAATGAAAAACCGCCTGCCCGCGGTGATTTTGGCTTAGCCAGCAGGATTTCAGCGCCAGGCGGCGCGGCTCATCTTTGCCGTCGGCGTGTCCGGCAAAAACTTCCCGCAATCGTGTCAGGCGTTCTGGAAAATCAGTGAGGATTTTAGCAGCGACTTCGCCCTTGTTGCCGCGCGCCCGGAGGATGCGCGCAATTATCAACCAGCGTGGAGTTTCACGTCTCAAAGAGAAGTCAGAACGTACGGCAACCCGGAAATCATGACCGCCCGGCGGTCAATCTTCAAGGATTTCCAATGTAAACCGCTTGCGCAGTTTCATTCCGGATGCGCCAAGCAACGTTCGAATCGCTTTCGCCGTCCGGCCCTGCCGCCCGATGACCTTGCCTAAGTCCTCGGGATGCACCCTAAGTTCCAGCACGGTGACTTGCGAGCCCTCAACGCATTTCACCTGCACGTCCTCAGGATGGTCCACGAGAGCACGGGCTATAGCTTCAACTAGTTCGTTCATAGGCTACCTGGGATTGCGCCCCCCCGGCGAAACCGGGGAGGCGCAAATTTTTCAGGAAGGCGCAGGGACTAAGCGATTTTCTGCAAACGTAGAAAGCTGCGCACGGTATCGCTGGGCTGGGCTCCCAGGCCGATCCAATACTTTATGCGCTCTGCGTCGAGCTTGATCTCCGCCGGCTTCTTCAGCGGATCGTACGTGCCCACCGCTTCCTTCACGCGGCCGTCCCGCGGCCGGGTCCTCTCAATGACCACCACGCGGTAATAGGGCTTCTTTTTCTTGCCAATCCTGGACAATCGAATCATCAACACTAAGTCATTCCTCCTAAACTTACCTAGTGTAGCCTGCCAGGGCTCTTGGCGGCAATCGAAGTTTGTGAGTCGCTGCGGGTCAGTGTTTGTGCGCCCCTGGACGAGGTTTCCCTCGCGGCTGGGCACAGTTGAGGGTGGAAAATGACGCTACTGCTGGGTATTTGAGTCTCGGATTCGCGCTCCCGAAACTAGAAGGGAAAACGCACCGAGAAAATTCCATTGTGATTGTTCCGGTGGAAGTGAGTCGTAGCGATCTGGATTCCCCCGCCGACGGTGACTGCCAATCGCTTCCGCAGATGGATTCTTCCGATGACCAGGCCCGAGGTCATGAAGACTTGAGTCTGCCCACCGCTCGGTCCGTCCTGGAAATGCGTGTAGTTCACTTCGACTTCCGGCCAGAACTTTCGATACAGGTGATATTGAAAGGCGTTGTTCCAGGGATACGTTCGGCCGATAGCCGCCTCATTGCCCGTCGGCAAGGTCACGCCAAAAGTACCTTGGATATCGAATGCTCCGAAGCCCTTCCCGTATGCAATCGTGGGCGTGATGATGGCGTCCGTCGCTCCGTTCTTGTACTGCCCCGTCGGGAATGTCGTTTGGAAAAACGCCGTCAAAATGTACTTTCCCTTTTCCTCATTCGAAGAAAGAATCCGGTACTTCACGAGGAAGCCCCAATCGCCGAATCCATCCCGCACCAGGCTGTCGTTATGCACGATATAGGCGGGCAGGGCAACCAGAATCACTTCGGCGCGCTCGGCTGGTATCAGCTCCAGTCCTTTTGCGCCCCCGTAGTTTTCCGTTGTGATGCCGCTGTTGTTCGTCTGCCAGAGAGTGTCGAAGCGAAACTCTTCTTCGAGACGGGGCGTAGTCGTGGCCAGCGGGGTGGCCCAGTGAGGCTGCTCCGCTTGTGTCTTGTCCACGCGCTTGAACCAGCTGGCGAAGTACCCTGGGTCGCTTCCCCCGCCGGCATTCGTACCAGTTTGCGAATAGGAAGGAACCGCCGCGAAAAGAAAAACCGCAAGAATGACGAAAACATTTCGGTAGAGCCGCACGTTGTCTCCAAGTTCCACACGATCAAATTCTCCAGACCGCGGCTGGCCCACGGCCCGCATCAGAAGCTATGCACTTTAATACAGATATAAACGCCAAATCAAATCGTATTAATACGGCTCATTCCGTATTTCCGCTCCATGAAAATCGTGTGGTCTTGAATCAAGAGCAGGCTGGATCGCTCGCGGAAACTCTTTACTCATACCTGAGGCAAGCGATGGGATCCAGATTAGCCGCCAGGTTTGCCGGGTAATAGCCGAAGAACAGTCCCACACCGACGGAGATTGCAAATCCAATCGTCACCCACAGGTAAGACAGCGTCGCGGGAATCGATGGCACGAGAGTACGCACCGTCGCAGACACTCCCGCGCCGATCAGGATGCCGATTGTGCCCCCAACCAGTGTGAGGACCACAGCCTCCAGCAAAAATTGCAACCGGACATCGGCGCGGCGAGCGCCAATGGCCTTGCGCACGCCAATTTCCTGAGTACGTTCGGTCACCGAAATGAGCATGATGTTCATCACGCCAATTCCGCCTACCAGCAATCCGATCGAACTGATCACTGTAGTCAGAATCACCAGCGCGCCGGTAAGCTGGTTCCATAAATTGCTGATGAAGTCCGGGGAGCTCAACTCGAAATCATTTCCCTTGCCGGCTGGGATACGGCGCAGCCGTCGCATCGCCTGAATGACTTCGCCTTGCGCCGTTTCGACGTTTACGTTTTCCGGCACTGTGAACGCCATAATCAGCTCTTTCGCCTCCGGGTACTCCTTCTTGAAGCAGCTCAGCGGGATCACGGCAAAAATGTCCACGCCGGGACCGACAAACAGGCCCTGGTCGTGCTCGAAGACTCCGACTACCTCATAAACACTTCCGTTGATTCGAACCGTTTTCCCCAGGGCATCCGTGTTCGGAAAAAGTGACTCGCTGATCGCCGCGCCAAGGACAACGACTGGCCGCGCGTGCTCCTGATCAAAGGCGCTGATGAAGCGCCCGCGCGCAATGCTGAATAAAGGTATCGCGTCAATGTACTGCGGTTCAGCGCCGCGCACGATAACCTTCTCCACGCTGTAGTGCCCGCTGGTAATCAAATTCGAATCACCGAAGAAAAAGCCGCGTGTGCCGATGGTGGTCAAGGCCTGCACGTCAGGCGCAGCATCGCGGATGAAGCCCGCATAGTTGTACTCAAAATATTTGCGCACGCGAATCCTCTCCGGCCAGCGGGAGGGGTCCGTGCCCGGCGGAAATCGCGAGATAAAGTAGGTACGGGAGCCCAGCGCTTGCACGCGGTCCTGCACGAACTTGTTGAGTCCCTGGATGATCGCCGCCATGGAAATCACCGACGAAACGCCGATGACGATGCCCAACACGGTTAAAGCCGAACGCACTTTGGACGAACGCAGCGTCCCCATGGCTGCAAAGAAATTTTCCCGCGCTTGCGCAAGCGTCATGATCGTCATCAGTCGGACCTCAAGGCAACGACTGGGTCGAGCTGCGACGCTCGCACCGCTGGATAAATTCCAAAAAATAGCCCCACTGTGGAACTCAGGATCACTCCCAGAATCGCCACCCACGTTTGGACGGAAGCCGGAAAAGGCGTGTACGTCCGCAACGCCAGAGGCACCAAGAATCCCATCGAGATGCCCGCGATTCCCCCGGCGATGCATTGCATGACGCTCTCCACCATGAACTGCCTCAGAATGTCTCGTTTCGTCGCGCCCACCGCGCGTCGCACGCCGATTTCCCTTCGCCGCAAACTCACGCTCACCAGCATCACGTTCATGATGACGATCCCGCCGATGACCACCGAGATCGCGCTGACCAGGATGAACACCGCAAAAAACGCCGAACTGATGCTGCGCCACAAGCTCATATAGCTTTCCTTGGTCCCAATAAAAAAATCGGCCTCCCTCTGGCCGGTGATGTGGCGCCGCGCTCGCAACACCAGCTGCGCCTGGTCCTGCGCTTTCTCAAAATTCTCCGTGCTCGTCTTTACGTTGATGATCAAGCTGGTATGCACGCCCTGAATATTCAGATAAACCGGCAACGGCACCATGACGAAGTTGTCCTGGTCCTGGCCGAGGACGCTGCCGACTTTCTCCATCACCCCGATCACCCTCAGCTCATCGTTCCCCACGCGAATGAACTTCCCGATGGGGTCCGTGCCCAGAAACAATTGCTGCACCAGCGTGTCGCCGATCAGGCAAACGCCGGCGCGATGTTCAGCTTCCGTGAGAGTGAAATATCGACCGAGTTCGACCGTGCGCGTGTCAATATCCGCCATGTTCGCCGTCTGGCCGGAGAAACTCACGTCGGGTACCTCTTTGTTGCCGTACCTGGCCCGCGCTGTCGTACTCGCGGTGGCGCCGATCACTTCGCACGCCGGACATCCTCCCGCAACCGCGCGCACTTCTTCCATCTCAATTTTCTTGTACTTCAGCGCTTTGATGATGATGTTGAAATCGGTCACCGCAAAAGGAGTTCGCGCAATTTGAAAAACATTCGTGCCCAGGTTGGCGATTTTCTGTTCCACGTAGACGTTCGCGCCCTGCACGATGGTCATCACCGTGATCAGTGTGGCTACGCCCATCGTCAGCCCCAGCATGGTGAGCGAGGCGCGCAGCTTGTGCGCGCGCAGGGCGCTGAGGCACAGCGCTAAATTGTCACGGACGGCGAGCATGGGCGCGGAGAGATTCTCCCCTTACTTTACCGAATCCTGCAGTCGCCAGCCGCTAATTCGCAGGCGGGGCGTTTGCGAACACGCTTGAGACGAAGTCCGAACGTGTCTGTAGAGAATACGCTGGCAGGGGCGTGCGAGTTACATCCTTTGCTTTTTCATTTGGGCATTCTATCGTTCGTTTCGATGCACAGGTGATATGCTGCGGCGCGCAACAAGGAGGCTTGGTGAAGGCGAAGCTCATCATTATAGTGGTTGCGCTTCTCGCTCTGGGAGCCTCGGCACGTACGCCGGCGCAGTCATCGGAAACGTCCATCGAAAAAAAGATTGATTCTGTTTTCTCGGGAGTGACTTCTCCCGACGCGCCCGGCCTTGCCGTTCTGGTGCGAACAAATGGTCGGCCCGTTTTCGAGTATGGTTATGGCATACGCGATCTCCGTTCGAAAGCCAACATCGACGCGCATACGAATTTCCGCTTGGCTTCTTTCACCAAGCAATTCACCGCAATGGCTGTCATGCTTCTCGTCCACGACGGAAACCTGCGCTACAACCAAGCGCTCACGGAGATTTTTCCTGATTTTCCCGCCTACGGAAAAACGATCACCGTTCGCAACTTGCTGAACCACACTTCCGGCTTGCCAGATTACGAGGACTTGATGGACGCAGTGGAAAAAGCAAAAGGTCCCGTTTGGACACCGGAAAAACAAATCCAAGACGCTGAAGTCTTGGAATTATTGAAGAAAGGGAAGAACGGAAAATTTCCTCCAGGGACAAGCTGGTCGTACAGCAATTCAGGTTACGTCGTGCTCGGACTTATCGTCGCGAAAGTTTCAGGCAAATCGTACGGTGACTTTCTGCATACGAGAATTTTTGCACCCCTCAAAATGAATCACACAATGGTTTTTCAAAAAGGCAAGAACAGAGTCGCGAATCGCGCCCTTGGCCACTCCAAGGATGGCACTACCTTCAAAGAAACCGACCAAAGCCCTACGTCCGCGACGCTCGGCGATGGCGGCATCTATTCGAATCTTGAAGATCTTGCCAAATGGGACGATGCACTGCGCAATCACACGCTGCTCAGCGAAAAGGAATTTCAGCCCGGCCTATCGCCCGTGAGACTCAACGATGGCTCCGAGCCTCATTGGCCCGCCGCGCCGAACGACGACAATCTGCATCCCGGCAAACCTGTTTCCTACGGCTTTGGCTGGTTCCTCGATCCTTATCAAGGTCGCTCGCGCATGTGGCACACGGGAAGCACCATGGGATTTCGCACGGTGATGGAGCGCTTCACTGAAGGCAGCGGTTTGACTGTAATTATTTTGTGCAACCGCACCGATCTCGAGCCCGAAAAATTGGCGCTGCAGGTTGCCGATATTTTCTTCTCTGCCAAAAACTGATCTGCACGTAGCCCCAAAAACTTCGCCAGTGCTCAGGACAATCCCGCGAGTTTGCCGAGCCCCTTCACTTTCGCGCGCGCAGCCATCGCGCCGTACTGCTTCATCATCGTGCGCATTTGCAGGTATTGCTTGAGGACCGTGTTGACGTCCTGCACGGTCGTCCCGCTGCCTTTGGCGATGCGCTTGCGCCTTTTGCCGTCAATTACGTTGTGGTCGCGGCGCTCCTGGTTGGTCATGGAGTTGATGATGGCCTCCACGCGAGTGAGTTGGCCCTCGTCGACCTTCGCATCCTTGGGAAGATTTTGCAGCGGACCCATCTTCGGCAGCATGTCCACGATTTTTTCGAGCGGACCCATCTTGCGAATCTGCTTTAGCTGATCGCGAAAATCTTCCAGCGTGAATTCTTCCTTGCGCAGCTTGCGCTCGAGGTCGGCGGCCGCTTTTCTGTCGACAGTCTGTTCCACGCGCTCGATCAGCGACATGATGTCGCCCATGCCCAGAACGCGCGATACGATGCGTTCGGGATAAAATCCTTCGAGCGCGTCGTATTTTTCGCCAAGTCCGACGAACTTCACCGGCGCGCCGGTAACTTTGCCGATGCTCAGCGCCGCGCCGCCACGCGCGTCGCCATCCAACTTCGTCAGGATCACACCCGTAAGCCCAAGGCGCTTGTGAAATTCCCCGGCGGACCGCACCGCGTCCTGGCCGATCATGGAATCGGCGATAAAAAGAATTTCGCTGGGCTGCAATTCTTTCTTCAGCGTGCTCAGCTCGTTCATCAATTCATCGTCAATGTGCAGGCGGCCGGCCGTGTCCACCAGGATCACGTCGCTGGCGGAAAGTTTCGCTTCCTTGATTGCCCCTTTCACGATTTCCAGTGGCTTGTCCGTTCCCGCGCCGGGCCAAACCGGAGTGCCCACGGCCTTCGCGACTTGCGCGAGCTGTTCGCGCGCCGCGGGCCGGTAAACGTCCGTGGAAACGACCAGCGGACGATGCCCGTGTTGCGAAAGCCATTTCGCAAGTTTTCCCGTCGTCGTGGTCTTGCCGGAACCTTGCAGCCCCACGATCATCCACACCGAAGGCGGGCGCGAAGCAAACAGCGGCTTGGCGTGCTTGCCCAGCATCGCTGCAAGCTCGTCGCGCACTACTTTGACGACTTGTTGATCGGGCGAAAGTTGCAGCATCACTTCGCTGCCGATCGCTTTCGCGCGGATATTGGCTAGCAGCTCGTCGGCCACGCCGACATTGACGTCGCCTTCGAGCAGCGCCTCGCGGATTTCGGCCAGTGCGGTGTTCAGGTGCTCATCGGTGAGCTTGCCCTGCCCGCGCAGATTCTTAAATGTGCGTTGCAGCTTCTCTGTAAGGTTCTCAAACATAGTTCGTTACAAGCGGCTCGTGATTGGTGACTGGTGAAAACCTATCTTAGGCTGTCATTTCGCGCTCGGTCAAACTCGCGCTTCGCTGCAAGTCCGAAAATGCGCCTGCCATTACCACTTCGCTTCCGGGCGCGGTAGAATCGGGATTGCCATGGCGAATCCCCAAGACACACCATCGTCGCCGATGGATTCGCACGAATCTCCCGCGCAGGAAGAAGTCCTCGACATTGTGGAAGAAGCCTCCCTCGAATCTTTCCCCGCGAGCGACGCGCCCGCCTGGACTGCCGGTGGCAAAAAGCTCCCCCTGAAACGCGCAACAACCGCCTGAGGCGGCTCACAGGTCCTTGTTGGTCATCAGTTTCCGATTAAGCGCGCCTCGAATAGGTAGTCATCCTTGGCTGGACGAGAAATTGTGGGAACCGTTCGAGGTGCTTCATTCGACGAGTCAGAGGCGCTTAAGCACGGCGCGGGCCAGCGCCTTCGATTTTTCCATGCGCTCGGATTCTTGGCCGGCGCTGCCAACGCTGATTCTCAAGAACATCTCTCCTTTGAGCACGTAGAGCGCGCTGGCAACCGGACTGGCGACCCAGTAAGCCTCCTCGCCAAGACCGCGAATGGGACATGGCTCGCGGCTCTCCCTCTTGCGTTCGGGATCGAGCTTCTTTTTGTTTTCGCCCGCGACAGGTTCTTCGTCGACCTCGGAAGAGTGGAACTGCTTCTGCCAAAGTTGCCGTGCGGTCAGCGGGACCGGATGCAGTGGATCGGACGCAGTCAGGAACAGGCTAACTGACTTGTTTAGCGTAGGCGTGCGAAACAGGCATTGCGTTGCGAACAATCCGCCGCTTGGCCGCACGGTAGATTTAGTTTCCTCGACGCGCTCACCCTGGATCGCTTCAATTTCAGCGGGAGTCAGCAGGGCGCATGCATATACAGTTCCTTTCGAAACACCTGTGTCCTTTTTGGCGCTCTGTGTTGCGGCTCCTCCGAGCACGCCGGCAAAAACAAACGCGACGTAAGGCAAGATCCTCAGTGTTTGACGCATAAATACTTTTCGATGCCGTCGCTAACTCGTGCCGCTAATTCTTGGCCTTGCAGCCCGGATCGCCCCGAACGCCCTTCGCGGGGCTTCCAAAGCATAGCTTTGCGTGCCCTTTGATGTCCCCCGTACGAGTGGCGAACTGCGTGCCGTCGAATGTCTTGAACAGCCCGAGGCCTCCCACCTGACGGGCAATCGTCGCCAGCGCGTCCTGAGCACTGGCAGGGCCTGTGGACGCATTCTGCGTCGGGTCGGTCACGCAACTTCCCGTGCAACCGTCGGCGTAGCCGACGAGCACGCGCCCGAGTTTATCCACGGTAATGTCGTTGAAATCAAGCAGATTGCGGCACGGGTTGCTTCCTCCCTGGTTCCAGATGCAGCCTCGCTGGACTGGGTCCGCGGGAGTTGCGTCAACGGTCGTCCAGGTGAGGCCGGAGTCGTAAGTGAAGGCCACATAGAGGTGCCAGACCCCCTGAAAGTCGGCCGACTGCGTATCACCCGTGGTCTGAGTGCCAAGGAAGGCAAAGGCCGCGCGATCATCGTCGCCGGCGATCACTTCGGCAAACTCCGTGTTCTGCACTCCGAACGGAGTCCCCGCATCCTCGGACTTCGACCAGTGCAAGCCGCGGTCGGCCGAAACTGCAATCTTGGCATGGCCGTCCGAGTTCACATACCCGAAGTAGATGGTATTGTTTGCTCCTTCTGCAACCGACGGGTCCGTGCCGGGGCTGATGCTCTCGCCGTCCGGCACCGTGCGCACCACCCAGCTCAAACCATTGTCCGTAGAAACGGCCACGCCTGGTCGGTTGACGCTGTTGGCGTCGAAGCAGCTTTCGTTGGGAACGTAAACGGTGCCGTCGGGCGAAACTCGCACGTGACCGTGCAAACCCCCGCAAGTACCGGGCGCAATGGGAACGTCTACGCCATTAACATGGGCAAAAGTATAGATGGGAATGCCGGGCCCGAAGGTCAGGCCGCCGTCATCGCTGCGCGAGCAGAACGCCGTTACAATGTCCTGCGAACAGTAATAAATCGCATGCGGGTACCTTGTTGGCGTTAGCGGCGCTGGAAAGGCGTAAGGACCTCCACCCACCGTCTGATGGTCGACGCCCGCAGGTTGGCCGGACCCCTGCGTAGGAAGCCAGTTGTTGCCATCGTCGTCGCTGAAGGAAAGCTCGCTGGTGACCAGGTTGAGCTGCGAGGAAAACAGGCGATTGGGCCCGCCAAAATGTCCGTCGTCAACGAACATAATCGGGTCCAGGCTCACGCGCGCGAAGGGCGAACGCTTGTCCTCCCAAAACGGCGTGGCTGGGTTCACGCTGTCGTCAAAAGTCACGCGCAATGTATGGTTTCCCGCCTCGATAAACGCCTTGCCGGTGTTCCAGTCAACCCCAATGGACGGCTCTCCTGCGGCGTGCTCCGCGGCAGTCGTTGAACCTGTCGATGGCTGGATGCAACTGGGTGGTTGTTGCGTTCCCGCACAGTCATCGGGAGCAGGATAATTGATAAAAGTTGGGGCGCCAGGAGCCGGGGGAGGAGGTATCGGGGCCGTGGGCCTGGGTGCAATCGTTAGCGTAACCGCCACATGAGCCGCGGTCGGCACCGGGGCCAGCGCGGCAACGGAGCGAATGTGCCATAGCCCGTCAATGGGATCGGTGACCGTGAGGACCTCTTGGCCCGTTCCGGTTGAAGTGGTATCAGGCGAGCCCGGGCCGTGGTCGGCTCCGCTGGGGCTGATGGCGAAGATGTCCAGATCCGTTGGCAGCGTGCTTGTCCAAGTGTATTGAAAGGTGAGATTGGCCGTCATGGTCTGATAGAACGTGGCCGCAGGGGCGGGGAGTACCATGGTCAAATCGTGGTCATCGCACACGCCCGGCGGACAGATATCTTGCATCCCCACGTTTATCACCGTCCCGCCACTCACCGGAGCAAAGTCCCATGCCAATGGGCCTGAACTGCTGCTGATCGTGCTGCTGGGAGGCGTTCCGACTTGCGCCCACACGGGGGGCAGGTTAGTGACGAACAACGCTACGGTCGAAACGAGAACCAGAACGACGAATGAAGTCCACAAGTAGAACCGAATAGCTTTCATGCAAACCTCCGCCCGAGTATTTGGCCTCTTGACTGGCTCACACCCTAGGAATGGGCTCAAAAGTACCGGCGAGATAAGTTCGTACTCGGTAGGGCATTTTCCTACAATCGGGTCGCAACCTGATTCATCGCTGCTGCGTATACCCTAGTTCTCAGCCGTAACAGCGGCAATCGAAGTAGGCGGCACAAATCCGTGAGTTTGTGCAAATCAAGGATATTCAGCGCGCGGCATCACTCCTGGTAACCACGGAGATCGGAAACCGACCCGCTACTTAGAGGCGACCATAAGGATGGCCCGCCGGGCCGTGCTAGACTACCGTTTTCTTTGGGTGTCCCATTCCCGCGGGAACGAAATCATCGTTGGAGGTCGACGAGAATGCGTTGTTCCTACTGGGGTGTTGCCTTTCTCCTTTTGTCTTCTTGTGGCTCGGCGTTTGCCCAAACGATTGTGGAGGGTATGGTTCACGACAATTCCGGCAGCGCTGTCGCGAACGCCTCCATCTTCTTGGGACACCCGGACGTGGTGGCCGTCCTTACCACCATCACGGACGCGGATGGAAAGTTTCGAATCTCTGCCGTCGAGGCCGGAGCCTACCGTCTCCGCGTGCAGGCTACCGGCTATTACGTCTCTACTTATGACTTTGTGTTGCGGTCCCGCCAGCCCGTTTCGCTTAGTATTGACCTGCAAAAAGAGGAAACCGTTCGCCAGTCCGTGGAAGTTTCTGCCCGCTATTTGACTGTCGACCCGGAGAAAACCGGCAGCTCTTACACTTTTTCGCGGCAGGATCTCGAGCGCCTGCCGGATCCCCTGGTGGAGAGCACCAACGACCTGGTCAACAACCTGATGCCCGGCGCGAGCGACAGCCACGACAATTTTCTGGCTGTGCGTGGCACGGAATTCTCGCTGCACGAGTTCATCAACGGCGTCTCTTTTCTCGACAACACGCAGCCTCAGTTTTCCGCTGGAGTTAGCCCGCAAATTTTCGAAACCGTGGACTTGATGACCGGCGGATTCACGCCGGAATATGGCAATCGCTTTGGCGGCGTCCTCGATATCACCACGCGTTCCGGAGCCGATCTCGCAGGACACGGCGACTTAAATTTCCGCGGCGCTACGCTGGATAACTACGACTTAAACGCCGACTACGGCGGACAAGCGGGCCGGCTCGGCTATTACTTTTTCGTGGACGGTTTCACTTCCGGGCGCTATCTCGATCCGCCCGAGCCGCAAGAGCTTTTTGACTTTGGCAAAGGCTCGCGAGCCGCCGCGCAGTTCGATTGGCACGCGGGGAACAAAGACTCGTTCAAATTGCTCATGATGGGTTCTGGCGCCAATTTTCAGCAGCCCAATATTACCGATGATCAGCTCGTCGGCCGCGACGCTCAGCGCCACCTGCGCCAATACACTGCGATCCTGGGATGGCTGCACACTTTTTCTCCACAAACTTTGCTTCAAACTTCGGTCTACCAGCGCACCAGCTCCGATAAAGTTCTCCCCACGACCGATCCGGTCACGCCACTTTCGGACGCCTCGCGCGCGTCCTTAACTCTTGGCGTCAAGAGCGACCTCTCGCACTCCTGGCGTGGACATCTTTTCAAGGCCGGCGTTGATTTTGTCCGGCTGCGCGAAGGAGAAAGTTTCTTCTTCGACAGCCGCGGCGACCCGGATGTATTTCCTCCGTTTAAGGGATGGGGCAAGGGCGGGCAAGCCAGCTTCTATGTTCAGGATCATTTTTCTCTGCTTCGAAACCTGATTGTCGACGCCGGACTTCGCTACGATCACTTCGACTTGGTGGATGCAGACCAGCAAGCCAGCCCGCGCGTTGGCCTGGCGTATCATCTCGCAAAAACAAAATCGGTGATTCACGCGGCCTACAATCGCTTGTTTTCTCCGCCACCCATCGAATATTCACTGCTCGCCAGCTTCATCGGCAATAACGCCATCGATCCCGCGCAGCGCGTCGGCAACGTGCGTCCCTACACACAAAATTATTACGAGTTGGGTTGGTCACAGGAATTGGCGCCGCGCGTGAGCCTGGAGCTCAACGCTTACCTGCATACGGGCAGGAATAGTTTTGAGAACCACGAGATCTCCATCTCGCGGATTTTCGTGCCCATCAATTTTGACAGCGCTCGTTCGAAAGGTCTGGAACTCGTCGTTAATATGCGCCAGTTGGAACGCGTGGGAATCTCCGGCCGCTTTCAGTATGCGCTGGGAAAAACGTATTTCTACGGCCCGATTACGGGAGGTTTCGCGGGCGATGAGCCGCTCGTCGCGGGCGAAAAAATTATTCCGGCGTTTGATCAGACGCACACCGGAACGGGGCAGATTTTTTATCGCAACCGCTGGCGCGGTTTCTGGGCGGGAAGCACGATGCGCTACGGAAGCGGCACCATCGTCGAACATGGGCCGCGCTTGCCGCAACATTTTACGGCCGACCTGGGCACGGGCCTAACGCTCTGGAAAGCCGAGCCGCGTTCCTTCGATCTGGAATTCGACATTACAAACGTCAGCAACAACATTTACAAAATCGCCAAAGAGAGCGAAGAGATTCCCATCCAGTACGCGCCGTCGCGCACGGTGGGTGGCAGCCTGAAACTTCATTTCTAATTTCCTGAAAAGCCGCCACCCGTTGGGCTGGTCAACACCTGCCGAAAACCTGGAAAAAAGGAGGCCAACACTCGCTTGAATTCTGAGACGCGCGGCGTGGGGCCGAAGTTACAACTGACTCACCTAAAATTCTCGGAGGGCGCTGCGAAAAAATCGGAGCGCCTTCCAGGTTAATGTTACGTCTCGCGCGTTACGCCCTGGGCGTTAGGTCTTGCGTGTTGCGCCTTGGCCGTTAGGCTTTTGGCGTTAGCCCTTAGGCGCCCAGGCTGAGGCGATCAGGTCATGCGAGAAGGCTGGCGGCACCTGCTTGAAGCAGGCGTAGCGATAGAGCGCCGCGTTGAAAATTCCTCCCACGGCAGACATAAACACTGAGAGCAGGAGGAAATAACCGAACATGATGACCAAGCCGATGAGCAAGCCGGCCACGCCACCAAGATAAGCAGCAACAATCACCAAGCCGATTCCGGGCAGCATAAGCATCATGGAAACGAGGCTGAGGCTGAAGCCGCCGATGACTTTTTCTCCCCAAGTGTCGCGGAAGAGCTTGGAGGAGCGCTTCACGGCGGCGATGGGAGTGAGGTCCTCGAAGGCCAGGACGGGAACGACAAAGTAACAAGCCAGCGTCCAGACTACTCCGATGATGCGCATGATCAAACGGCCGAGCAGGCCCATGCGCTCTTCGAGCGTGCGCAGTATGACGCCGACCGTGGCGGCGACGAACGCCCACTGCAGAATAGTGCCTTTGCGCGTCCAAGCGAGCTCGAGGCCGTCGCGGAAGGTCCATGTGCCGCCCATCAAGCGGCTGTTGGCGACGCCGACGAGAGCGACGTTGAAGAACACGATCACAAAATAGTTCACAACGTACAAAGCGAACATGCCGAGCATAAACATCGGCGACTGGTTCGGATGGAAGTGCTCGCCGGCAGCCAAAGCCGAGGCCCGGGCCGGCATCATCAAGAACGCGCCGCCCGTGGCGATAATGGTCGTGACGATAAAGCAGGCAATGGCCGAGAGCACCGGAAACAACATCAATTGTTTGTCGGAACGAAGAATGGCAAAGCTCTGCTTAACGAGCTCCCAACTACGAGAGAACTTACCCATCGCACCCTCCCACGCAAATAAACGTACTCGGAAACGACGGAACCGTGGCCTAGGAACAGCTTGGCGGAGGGAACTGCCAGCTCCAATAGTACGTCCGATGCACTCCCTCCGGACAGGTAACGCTTCGGATAAAAGCGCGATCGGGGAATTGTGTTGGGTTGGCCTGGCGGCCCTCCACCCCCGCGTTTGTTGTAAATGTTGCATATAAAGGGTTTAGCCGATGCGTAAGTCTTTTGTTTGCAACACTTGGCGTGACGATCCACAAATGTTGCAGGGAAATGACTTAGAGACGAGAAACTTAAGGGGTAATGAAGCAACGATGTGAGAAACAGAGGGCCCCTACCACCATTCTTGTAAAAGGTTGAGGTGACAGGGGTTAGAGGGCAGGGGTCGGCAAAAGCATTGACAGGAAAGGGCTTACGGGAATAGTGAGTGGGGGCAACGGGGCACAGACTCGGAAAAGTGAAGACGAGGCGAGGATGCGACGTGAGATACACAAAACAGAATAGCACAAAGTTAAACAGTTGTCAATTTATTTGTTGTGTATGATTCGAATTGAGCGGGAAAGTGCTGGAAAGAGTAGAGTTGCGGGATCGAAGATCGAAAATCCAAAGTACGCGAAAATATGCGCTTGGCAGGTTGATTCTAGCCCATCCCGTGCGGCCATGACCTGCATCGCTCCTCCGTTATAGACCGCCCACTAAATTGGAGGTTTCCCCTGTATATGAAGTCCAGAGGCTTGCGTCCTTACAATACAGAAGGAGACCGAACCGATGATGAGAGCTACTTCAGGTCTGATGAATGAGGCCATAGAACAAGTCGTCGAACTCTCGGCGGACGCGCACATCCAAAGACGAATGACGGTTAAGGGTTCTCCGGAATTCCACAAGCTGACCGGAGCGATAGCAGCCTACGGAAAAACGCTCGCGGTCCTCACTGAGCTTCAAGAGCGCGAAGAGTTTTTCGCGCTGATCGGCGAGGGCGGCATACCCGCTTGCCTGCAACCGGTTTGTTGAAGAAAAGGCGGTTTTGGTATGTGGCGTAAGAATTGTCCCGTCTGCCGGCAACCCATGGCAAAGAAACATCCCACCGAGACGGTTCCTTGCCCCTGCGGGAAGTACGTTTGGAAGGGGTAGGTGTCCTGCCGCCCGCCGTCAGGTTGAAAAGTCGAAGCGAAGCTTGAACGCCTTCACAGGGTACAGAATCTCGAGTTCAGGAGTGATCAAAGGACAGTAGCGATCAAGTGGAACCGCGATCACGCCATCTTTACATAACGCTCCGAAAACAAACTGGAGCAACGATATACTCAATGGAATCCGTTCTCGACCCAGCAAGGCGATTTCCGCGTCCATGTGTCTTGAAACGACTTCCGCAATGTCGTTAGGTCGCTTCCCCTTCGACCAGGGTGAGGATCGAACCATCGCGAAAACATTATCGCCAAATCGACTCCAAATTGGCTGCAACACGTCGTCGTAGCGCGCCTTTAGGTCAAGGATGTCTTTCGTGATTGTCTCAATCTGCTTGACGCGCTCGCTGATCTGCATCCACGGCAAGACTTCCATATTTGCCATGCGGTCGAGAAAGGCGTCAGGGAAGTTGCCGACTTTCAGGCTGGGGTCAGAGGGAGCCAGTCTTTCCGGAGGTTTTCCGAGCCGCTCAAATACGATGTTGCAAAGTTTCTTGTTGAAGCGGATCAAAACTTTGCGCTGTGAAGCGTTGTACACACCAAAAAGCAGGTGCCCTTCGTAGCCAGGGTCCACCGTCGTACCGGTCAGTAGAATCACGCCTTCGTAGGACAGCGCGCGTTTGGAACCGATGCGTGCACAGACATTGTCTGGCAGCCAAAGCTTTTCATACGAGATTATCCCACCGTATGCGCCAGGCCCAAGTTCCATGGCGTCTTTTCTAAGGTCTATCTCGACCCCATCGCCGCCGATGACACCTTTCGTGCCTACGCGAATATCGTAACTTGACGCTTCAAGGGACGACTGCTGGAAGGTTTCCTTCGAGATGAGCCAATTGCGTTCGATTGCATCCTGGATCTCTTTATCGACTAGGATGCCTGAGACACCTGCATTCTCGGGGAATAGCAGTGGTTGGCGCTCAACCATATTGCGTCACGGGCGCGCGGGAAGTATAGCTATCATCGGATTAGTAAGCAATTGATACCTAGGAATCGACTAAGCTGCGCGTTGCACGATTTGTGCAGGATGCATCGGCCCGTTTTTTCCCTTCTTCCGGGCTCACGTCGCCGGAAAGTCATCCAGAATGCTCCCATAGAGGCAGGCCCCGTAGAAAGCATTGAGAGACCACATTTTCCACTATTAGAATACACTGGGCGAATGTAAAGCGAAAGATTGAAAGTCGGTGTCATACGCCAAGAATAGGAACGGGTCTGAAAGACCCGCCACTACAGAGGCAACGAAAACGAAGGCGAGGTAAACTCGCCGCTACAGCAGAAAGAGAGCACAGCCAAGAATGGCTGTGCCACCAAAGACCAAGATGCCGGGCTTCCTGGTAAAGGTGACCGGACGCAAAAAGCGCGAAAGCGCGCGGCTACGTGGCAAGGGAGATTGCCGTGACGTTGGAAGAGGCAATGGTGAAAGTATGGCGGCAAGCGCTGGTGGAAGGCGCGCAGAAAGTAGAGAGATGATGAGAACAGAATTGCTGCGATTCGACGGCGCTGTGGAGCGGGATCCCGCCATCGACGCGTGGATGAAAGAGCATGCCGGTGAATTGGGAGCCATCGCGCATCAGTGGTTTGAGGTGATGCGAAAATGCGGGGACGAAGTCCGGGAGCTTTTGCATGACGGCTGCCCGGTCGCCTGTTTGGGAGATGCGCCCTTCGGCTATGTGAATGTATTCACTTCGCACGTAAATGTGGGGTTCTTTCACGGCGCAGCGCTGCCCGATCCGGCCCGCTTGTTGCAAGGCACCGGCAAGTTCATGCGCCATGTGAAGCTGAAACCGGGAACGGCCACAAACGCCGCAGCGCTAAGCAGGCTCATCGATTTGGCGTACGCGGATATAAAGGCGCGCGTCGAAAACGGCTAGTTCGGCTGAAGTCTAAGGAAGGCACGATTTATCGGGGCCCCTACAAAGAGCCGGATAAATGAGCGTCGCCGGCACATGCGTGAAGGGAAAAGATGCCGAGGTAAACTTCCGCTACGGCAGAAAAAAAGCACAGCCAGGAATGGCTGTGCCACCAAGGGCCAAGGATGCCGGTTTCCCGGTAAAGGCGAACGGGACACAAAGAACGTGGAAGCCCGGCGCTACAAAAACAAAAAGCGAAGAATGGAGAAAGCGTTAGCCAAGCAGGTCGCCGTATTTTTGAAGAGTGGGCCAGGGGACCGGACGATCCGGGAACTTCACTCCGACGCCGAAGCGATCGTCGTCGGGCAGCTTCTGACAATAAACGACCTTCCCGAAGGCAGCGGGGGCATGCAGGGGAGTAACGCGTACCATATCGCCGGGCTGCCAGGCTTGCTTCGAGAATATGCGTGCGCCGTGCGGGCTGATGTTATCGGTAAAGGTCTTCTCTCCATCGGCAGACGAGCTTATCAACGGCGCGAGGCGCACGACGACGATGATCGGCAGCCGCCTTTCGATGCGGCCAGTGGGGCCGTAGTCCAAAGGTATCTCGCTCAGACCTTAGATTGGATAATCCTGAGGTGCGGCGGCGCGCGGATAGTTTTAGCGGACGTTCATCCAGGTCTTCGGGACAACCGTCTTAGCTTGGCGCGGCGATGGTTCCGGTGCATGGTCCCGTGCTGGGGCACTCGATCAGGCAACGGAAGACCCCGTCAGCTACCTCACGGCGGTATTGGGTAGCATTTGGAATTGCCGCTTACAAGCCAGTGAAGACCTTAGTACTTTAGTGCCAGATGGTTGCAGCTATTCAATGCTGCAGCTCTCGGAGCAAATTTGATCGCCGCCGAATCTCGTCAATTCCTTTCCGAGCCAATCCTCCACGAGCCTTAAATTGCCGACGGCGAAACTCTGTGCTGCAATGGCCGCTTACACCTTGGCGCCGGCCAAGGGATCCAGCGCCCCTCGAAGCAAAATGGCGATGGGTTTTCCAGTGCGGCCAACTAAAGTGATTTCCAAATTGCCGGAATTGTCGACCTCACCGCGGAACTCGCCGAACTGATTGGTCATCGTGTTGACGACACTTTCGCGGCCATCCGAAATCGTGACCTCCACGTCGCGGCCAACCATTTCCGGATGGCTGAGGTCCACCAACTGCCCGGTGATTGCAAGGCGATTCTGTTCCGGCTGCGATTCGATCTGGAAATCGATCTGATACGGATCGGCGCGGTAGAGCATTTGCCGGACGCGCATGGCCCCCGAGCGAACTCCCACCAGCGCCGGCTGTAAAAAGCTGTCGTACAACAACTGAAGCAGGCCGCCGGTTTCTCGCCGCTTGGATGCGGGGCCCGTCATGGTGAACGCTGACTTGACGGCGCGAACTTTTTGCGGAGGCGGCTGGTAACTGGCTTCGGCCGCCGCGGCTTTGGCTACTTTCTGCCAGAGAGCGTCCGTCTCCTGGTGACTCATAGTCGTAGATTGCAGCATCTACATCCCCTCATCAACTTTTTGCCGTTTTCGCCGCTCGCCAGCGGATGGGTCAACGCAACGTCACCCATGGAAAAAGGAGCATGCACGATGGAGAAAAATATAGATTAGGCGGTGATGACCCTAGCGTTGCTTGGGGTGAATACCCCAATTTGCGAAGGAAAATGCGAAGAAAATCTTTGGCTTGAGGAAATTGTAGGGTGTTTCTCCCAGTCCGAATGGAACGGCGCCGCAAGGCTTCGGTTTCGAATGTTTGTTGTCGCGGGCGGAGTTCCCGCGTAGAATCCGCGCAAGTCAATCTGTGGAGGACACCATGATTCATCGCCGAGGATTCTTGTCTTCGTTCGCGGGGATTGCCGGCGCGGCCGGTGCGCTGGGAGTAGCGCCGAAGTGGGCGGCACTGTTGCAGCAGGAAGCGCCCAAGCTGCCGGACAGCGCGCTTTATGGCTCGAATGATGAAGCGTACTGGACCGAGATGCGCAAACAGTTCCTGATTCCGACGGACGAAGTTTATCTCAACAACGGGACGGTAGGATCGTCGCCGATGCCCGTGCTGCGCGCGGTTTTCGACGGCTACAACGATACGGAAAAAATGGCGCAAAGCGATCCGGAGGATTATCCGATCTGGGGTTATGGAGCATGGAACGAATTTCGCGACCCGCTGGCGGAGTTCGTGGGTTGCACGCGCGATGAACTCGCGCTGGTGCGCAACGCGACGGAAGCGAACAGCTACATCGCCAACGGACTGGACATGAAGCCGGGCGACGAAGTGTTGATGACGGACCAGGAGCATCCGGGAGGCGAGCAGCCCTGGAATCTGCGCGCGAAACGATACGGAATTGTGGTCAAGAAAATTACGCTGCCGAAGCCGGTGCCGAATGCGGCCGCAGTGCTAAATCTTTTCAATGATGCGATTACGCCGCGGACACGCGTGCTGTTCTTCAGCCACATTACGACGGTGACGGGAGTGGTGCTGCCCGCGAAGGAACTGAGCGCGCTGGCGCGTTCGAAGGGAATTCTGTCCGCAGTGGACGGCGCGCATGTAGCCGGAATGATGCGGCTGAACCTGCACGAGCTGGGCTGCGACATGTACACCTCAAGCCCGCACAAGTGGCTGCAAGCGCCGAAGGGCAGCGGGTTTCTTTATGTGCGAGATGAGGTGATCGACCGGCTTTGGAACACCATCGTTACTGCCGGGTGGGATGAACCGAAGCTGCGCGCGGAACGCTTCCAACGCATTGGCAGCTCGAACGTGCCCGCGCTCTGGGGCATGCGCGCTGCGGTCCAATTAGCGAATCAGATCGGGATGGAAAGGATTGAGAAGCGCCACCGGCAGATGGCGGACTACATTCTGAAAGAAATGGTGCAGCGCGGGGCGGAGTCCTGGACGTCACCGGATGCGGCGCTGCGTTGCGCGATCGCGTCGGTGAATGTGGCTCCGATACAGATTACGGAAATCGAAAACTGGATGTGGAAGACGAAGAAGATCAGGATTCGGGGAGGCGGGCCGTCGAAGATCCGTCTGTCAACACCTTATTATTTACTGCGAAAGGACGTAGACAGATATTTGGCAGCTTTCGATGAGTATAAGAAAGGGAAAGCAGCAGCATGAAAATCCCCCCAAAGACAAGGCTTCTCCGCTAAGATAACGGGAAGCGCTTCCGCCTAAATTTGCCGTTGAAGCACGACCTTCGCTTCCTGACCGGGGTCAGAGGAAAGCATGGCGACCTCTCGCAAGATTCTTGTCGTCTCTGCGCTGGCATTGGCGAGCCATTTTGTCGCGCTAGCCGTCCATTCCGCGCTGGCCAGCAGCATCATTGAATTTGTACTCATTGTTTTGGCAGCGACCGCATGTTTCCAGACGGCAAACCGCGCTTCTGGTTTCGCGCGCCGTTTCTGGCGGCTAATGGGCATCGCGTTTGCCCTCTACTCCGCCGGCCAAGTGCTAGCGACCTATTACGACAGCGTCTTGCACGCATCGCTGCGGGAGTGGTGGCCCAGCGATGTTCTTTTCTTGTATCACGTGGCGCCGATGGCCATGGCGCTCTTTCTGGCCGATGATAGCGCGGAGTCACGCGTGTATCGCTGGCAGCGTTGGCTTGATTTCCTGCAAATCGGGATCGTCTCGTTCTCCGCCTACTTCTTTTTCCTTTACCTGCCGTTGCATTCGGTGCGGCGGCCGGAAGACATTAACGCCCTCTATTGGTGGGTATTTACGTGGCGGAATTTCATTCTCGCGTTTACGTTTGTATTGAGGGCGGCGCTGACAAAGTCGCGGCTGGTGAAGTCGCTATTCGGGCGAATGGCCATTTTTCTGGTGCTTTTCGGGATCTGCGACTCGGTCTTCGTGTACGCCCAGACGTGGCAAGGCCTGAAATTCGGCACCTGGTACGAGCTGCTATGGACGATCCCCCGGATGTTGATGATCTGGCTGGCGACCACCTGGGTTCCACCGAAAGAACCGGAACCCGCGCTCAAGGAAAGTTCATCGGAGTCCTTGCTGCTCGCGCAATTTGCACATATCGCGTTCCCGCTTCTGGTACTAGCGATGGCGACGACAGCAATCAGCCAACAATTGAAGCTTGCGGCGGTGGCAGTGCTGGCGTCGTTCGGTTGTTCCAGCGTGCGATTGCTGCTGAGCCAAGGCGCACAGAGTGAATTGCTTGCGCAGCAAAAACGCTCGGCGGAATCCTTGAGAACAGCTGAGGCAAAGTTCCGGGGCCTGTTGGAGTCCGCGCCGGACCCCATGGTGGTGGTGAATCGAGAAGGCAGAATCGTGCTGGTGAACGCGCAAGCAGAAGAGACGTTTGGATACCGGCGAGAAGATATGTTGCGGCAGCCGATGGACATCCTGGTCCCCGAGAGGCTTCGGGAAAAGTGTTTGGAATATCAAGCCAAGTTCCTGGGAGAACCGCGCAGGGCTTCCATGGGTGCAACCCTGGAGATCTACGCAGTGCGCAGGGATAGCACCGAGTTCCCCGTGGAGATCAAGTTGAGCCTGTTGGAAACCGAAGAGGGCTTGTGGGGGTGTGCAGCGATCCGGGATCTGACGGAGCGGCGGAAACTGGAGCAGCAGTTCCGGCAAGCACAAAAAATGGAATCCATCGGGACGCTGGCGGGCGGGATCGCGCACGATTTCAATAATCTATTGACGGTCATCCTGAGCTACAGCAGTTCCCTGTCTGATGAACTGCCGAAAGATTCGAGACACCAGCGCGCCGCAGAGCAAGTCCACGTGGCCGCGGAACGCGGGGCGGCGTTGACCAGCCAGATGCTGGCCTTCAGCCGGAAGCAGGTGTTTCAGTTGCGCGTCGTGAATCTCAACGACATCATCCGAAACTTGCTGAAGATGCTACAGAGGATCATCGGGGAACACATCGAGATCAAGATGGCGCTGGCGGAGGATCTGGCACCAGTAAAGGCGGATGCCGGACAGCTCGAACAGGTGTTGATGAATCTGAGCGTCAACGCGCGAGATGCCATGCGCGAGGGCGGGAAGCTTACCTTAGAGACGCGAAACGTCGAATTGGACGAGGACTTTGTGCAGCTCCACGTGGGGTCTACGTCAGGTCCGCATACGCTGCTTACCGTTTCGGACACCGGGATGGGCATGGACGCCGCGACACTGACGCGCATCTTTGAACCGTTCTTCACGACCAAAGGGCCCGGGCATGGAACAGGCCTGGGATTGGCGATGGTTTATGGCGTGGTGAAACAGAGCGGCGGGTACATCGGGGTATACAGCGAGGTGGGGAAAGGCACTACGTTCAAAATCTATCTGCCGCAGGTGACCGCGACGGCAGAGAATGCCGTATCGAAGAAACCGCAACAAGATCGCAAGCAAGGCTCGGAAACCATCCTGCTGGTAGAGGACGACGCCGCGGTGCGAGAGCTTGTGAGCGCGATGCTGACTGCGAAGGGGTACAACGTGCTGGTTTCGCAACAACCTCAAGATGTGGGAACGATTTGCGAGCAGCATTCCGGACGCATTCACCTACTGCTCACGGATATGGTCCTGCCGGGGATGAGCGGGCGCGAGATCGCCAAGCACGTCGGTGCGTTGCGGCCGGACGTCAAAATACTTTTTATGTCGGGTTACACGGATGAGGCGTTGGCCCACAGTCATGGTTTCGAGGGGGAGTTCGAATTTCTGCAGAAGCCGTTCTCCGCGGTTACGCTCACGTCAAAGGTCCGCGAGGTTCTGGACGCGGACGGAATTAACTTCGTATAAAAAGCCGAAACGCCGGGGCCGCCGACCTGATGCTCGTAAGAGCTTTAGCGCATTTCTTGACCCTGCGCGCAAGGGTCGAATACACTATTAAATTCGGAATCAGCCGCTGAAAATGGTGGTGGGTGTTCTGCGGGTGAAAGAGACCGCACCGCGATTGCGTATTACCTATCGCAAATAACAAAGGGGGATTGTTTTGCCAAAGCGCACATTTCAACCGCGACGCCGCCGGCGCGCCAAGACGCACGGCTTCCGCGTTCGCATGAAGACCAAGGGCGGCCGCAAGGTGCTGGCGGCGCGCCGCAAGAAGGGACGCCATCGGCTCACCCCCGAATAATGCGGCGAACCCGTCGCACGGCACCGTTTCGAATGTGCGCGGCAATCGGTTCCCGCGCGAAGCGCGGCTGGTGCGGCGCGGAGAATTTGATGTCGTCTACCGCGCAGGGAAGCGCCGTTCGAGTTCCCACTTCACAGTTTTCTTTCGCGCCAACGAACTGCCGCAGAGCCGTTTTGGCTTCAGCATCAAAAAAGCCCTGGGCGGCGCGGTAGTGCGCAATCGGATCCGGCGGCGCTTGCGCGAGATGGTGCGCTGCCACCGGCTGGAGATACCCGCAGGATGGGACATCGTCATTCACCCGAAGAGTTCGGTGGCGCGCGCGGAATTTCCGGCGCTGACCGCCGATTTGCTGCGTGTGCTGAAGAACGTGTAATACATTCCTGTGAGGTAGCGTTTGGGACTTCTCCGGATTCGTCCCTCGACACCGTACCGACGCAGGTGAGGGCAAGCGCAGGCGTCAGGGCGGCGCTGTTTGCGGTGCGATTCTACAAAGCTTATTTGTCAATTCTGTTTGCGGGAAGCTGCCGCTTTGAGCCGACGTGTTCGCGCTATGCCTACGAGGCCATTCAACGATTTGGCGTGGCGCGCGGAATATGGCTCGGGCTGAAGCGGCTGCTGCGCTGCCACCCTTTTTCGCGCAGATTTGGTTACGACCCGGTTCCGGAGAAATGGGAAGAGATGCCAACGAATTCAACCTCATCAGAAGTTTTACATCCTGAGTCGCACTCATGAACGCTCCGGGACAAAAGGACAAGTTCACGCCGGAGCTGCGGATTCTGGTGGCTTCGCTGTTGTCCTTTGGCGTGATCATTCTCTGGGCAAGGTTTTTCGGACCGAAGCCGCAAATCCCGCCCACACAAACCAATCGCCCGGCGCAAACAGCTCCCGCGACTCCGGGTCCGGCGACATCGCCGGCGTCGACTCCATCCCCGACAACAGCAACGCCCGCAAAAATTGCTCCGGCAACGACGGCGAGCATCGTGGTCAAGAACGATTCGCAGGAACGCAGTGTCGTGGTCGAAAACAATCTCTACCGCGTGGAGATTTCGAATCGTGGCGCGGTGGTGAAGAGTTGGCAGTTGAAAGGTTACATGGATGACGCCAAGCCGCAGCGTGTGCTCGACGTAGTGCATCCCGAGGCATCGCAACAAACCGGCGACTGGCCTTTTGCCGTCGTGCTCGATGATGAGCAGTTGCAGAATGCGGCAAACGGCGGACTATACAGAGCCTGGGTAAGTGAGCCCGGTCCTGCAGCGGAAACTCACGGCCATGACTACTCGATTCTTCCCGCGAATCCGATCAAGGCTCCTTCTGGACTGGATTTCGTCTGGAGCGACGGCCACCTGGAAGTCACTAAGCACTTTCAATTTGATCACACGTATGTAGTTCGTGTGGAAACCTCCGCCAAGTTCAACGGCAATCCTATTAAGGCCGGTCTTGGCTGGCTCGGCGGCTTCGGTGATTTGACGGTAACGAACCCCGCGCCTGTGGAAACGGTCACGACGTACTTCAGCGAGGGCGGGAAGATCGCGAATTTTCCGCACAAGAAGTTGGACGGTCTGGACAAGTGGGGGCCCGGCCTGTGGCAAGGTGGAAAAGATTTCGTCGGCATCGAGGATCGCTACTTCACAGCGGCGTTTCTGCCGCCAATCATTGGCCGCGGTGACGCCGTCCCGGTGCCGATGGGTGCGCTCGAAACTCGCTACTGGAAGGCGTCGCGCACCGTCAAGGTGAATGGACAAGACACGCTGGAACCGGTCCCGCAAGTAGCCGCCGCGGCAGCAGCGACGCAGCCGCTGGCCCTGCGCGTCTACGTTGGTCCAAAAGATTACGACGATTTGAAGAAGATGAATCCACCGCTGCACGGGCTGATCAATTTCGGTTGGCTGGAGTTTATCGCCGAGCCTCTTTTCCACGGCCTGAAATGGCTGCACACCTACATTCCCAACTGGGGATGGGCCATCGTTGTCCTGACGCTGGTCATCAATATGCTCCTGTTTCCGCTGCGCATTTCCAGCTACAAAACGACGCTAAAAATGCAGCGTGTAGCACCGGAAATCAAAGCCATCCAGGAGAAGTACAAGAAATATTCGATGCGTGATCCGCGCAAAGCGGAAATGAACAAGGAAGTGATGGCCATCTACAGCCGCGAGGGCATCAATCCGGTGGGCGGCTGCTTCCAGATGTTCCTGCAAATGCCGGTGTGGTTCGGATTGAATACCGCGCTGCGCTACGCCATCGAGATGCGCCACGCGACTTGGCTGTGGGTTCTGGACCTTTCTGCAAAAGACCCCTATTACATTTTGCCGGTGCTGATGGGTGTGTCCATGTACCTCGTCTCGAAAATGACGCCGATGACTGCCACGGACCCGCAGCAGCAGGCCATGATGAAGATCATGCCCATCACCATGGCGGGCATTTTCATGATTTCGCCGATTTCGAGCGGGCTGGCAGTGTATATTCTCACCAGCAGCGTGGTTGGCATCGCGCAGCAGTGGTATTTGAACCGCACCCATCCGGTGCCGGCTCCCGCGAAGCCCGTGCGCGGGAAAAAGCCTTAAGAAGACATTTCAGAGAGGCGGAAGCGGTTCGCAACGTTTGAACGACCGATGGCTCAAGTACTCATCCGCGATGGGAAGTTAGACCGCCAGGCCGCTGCCGATGCCCTGCGCCAGTTTCTGGAGAACATCGTCCGCGTCTCCGGGCTCGAGCTAAAGGTGAACGTGCGGCCAACTGCTGCCGAGGGAGAAGGCTCGGGAGGCGACGCGGAAGTCCTCGCCGACATTGACGGCAAAGACAAAGAAATTCTCCTGGAGCACGGCGGCGAAGTCTTGAAAGCGTTCGAACACCTCGCCTTGCGCGCGCTGCGGATGGAACCGCCCTACAATGAAAAGATTCACATCGATTGCGGCGGCTACCGGGCGCTGCGATTTGAAGAATTGCGCATGACGGCGCGCGTGGCCGCGGAGCGCGTGCAAAGTTCTCGCCAGCCCTTCCGGCTGAATCCCATGTCCTCGCGCGAGCGCCGCATCGTGCACCTGGCGTTGAAGGATGTAAGCGGCATTCGCACCGAAAGTGTGGGCGTCGGCGAGGAGCGCCAGGTCGTCATTCATCCTGCGGACAGCAAGCCATCCCGGTAGTTCCACTTCACTACAGGAAGAATGACAGGCACGAATGCCTGTCTTACCGCGTGGCCCAGCCTTGCGAGAGCACGATCCCGTCTGAGCCGAATCGCACGCGATAAGTGAAGGCTGCAGGGCGGTCGTGGCGTATTGGCATAAAACGGATGTCCGCGATTTCGACGACAGCTACGTCGCCCTCCTTGTGGAAACGCGTTACGGGGAATCGCGAGAACCACAAAACCTTCTGCACTTCGGGCAGACGCTTGGCGACGTCGATATACGAATTCGGAGGTGCGTCGGGAAAATAATGGTGCTCGAGCGTGAGCAATTCCCTGTCGCTTGCGGGCTTGTCGGCAAGGTCCATGCGTAGTTCGTAGACGCCGCGCTCCGTTCGAATCAGCCCGTCCCATCGCCAGAGCGATGGCGGAAGCGGTAACGCGCCGATGGATTCGACTCGCAACGGATATAGCTCAGCGAACTTCTGGATGCGAAGGAGTGCAATGTGGTGCGCGTAGGCGGCGCACGCGATGTAGATCATCGCCGCGGCAAACCCAGCGCGATTCCACGTACGGTGCCGGATTCTCACGCCCCATCCGAACAGTGCGGGCAGGAGAAACAGCGCGCCAAAGATCAGCATGGCACTCAGAACGACACGTCCGGAAATGGGAGCTCCGCCACGTTCACCAATCTTCGCGATAAGAAAGGGTGCGGGGAGGAACACCAGCCACATCCCAATCGCGCGGCGCTTCTCCTTTTCCGGGTGGGCATACACCCAGGCGAGCAACTGCGGAACGAGGAGAATTGCGGTCAGCGTGAAATCCACGATGAAAATAATGTCCCACGCAGGGCGCGACCATTGCAGCGGAGACCAAATCATCGTTCCAAAAGAAGTCACCAGATCGAGCAGGATGTGGCTCAGGACGCCCACAGCATAAATTCCCGTCAGTGCCAGGAATGACGGCGCTTCCCACTTCCGCGGATTGGCAAACGCGCGCGTGATCCCCGCGAGAAGCAACGCCCAAAGTGGAAGCAGGACCAACGAATGGGTGAAGCTGCGATGCCAAGTAATGACCAGGAGTTTGTCGTGGGAGAAAATATCGCGGAGCACGTCGGAGTCCGGAAAGACGGCGCCAAGCATCAGCGACCAAGTGATGATGCGCCCACAGTTCATCGGCTGCGAGGCGAACATGTCCTCGCCGCGGAAGACGGCCTTTCCAATCAGCGCCCCAGCGATGCCGTGTGTAATCGTGTCCATTGTTAGAGTCTATCCGATGAGATCTTGGGGCGACATTCTAGCGGACGGATAAGAGCGGATTCGTCTTTGGGATGACTTTGCCAATGCGCTGCGCGGCGACGCCGTGGCGGTCGAGAGTGGCGACCGCGGCATCCGCAGATTCTGGCGAGATGGCAATCAGCAGGCCGCCGGACGTTTGCGGGTCGAAGAGCAGGTCGCGATATTCCTGTGAAACGTTCTCAGCGAAACCAACACAATCGCCAATGAAATCGCGGTTATTCATCAGCCCGCCGGGGAGAAATCCTCCTCGCGCGGCTTCGAGGGCGCCAGGAAGGAAGGAAATCGCAGCATGATCGACCTCCAGAGAAACAGCTTCGATTCCTCGTTCGGGACTACCCAGCGCCATCTCGCGCGCGTGGCCTAGCAATCCGAATCCTGTAATATCCGTCACCGCGTGAATGGGTTCCGTAGTTCCGGCCTTTTCTTGTACCTCTTGCAAAGCCTCGGAAGCGGCTCGATTCAACTGCGTCATGGAGGCAATCGCCGCGTCCAAATCCGCCGCTACCGCGCGATCTTTTTTCAGCGCTGTGGAGAGCACCCCCGTTCCGAGAGCCTTCGTCAATAGCAGGACGTCGCCTGCGCGCGCGCCGACATTTCTCCACACGCGCTGCGGATGAATGATACCGGTAACCGCGTACCCAAACTGAATATCGTCATTGCGAATCGAGTGTCCGCCGATAACGCTGCACTTTGCTTCCATCATCTTCGAAAGCCCGCCACGAATAATCTGCTCCAGGATCTCCGGCTCACCCTTATCCGGAAACCCGACGATCGAAAGCGCGGAAACCGGCCTCCCGCCCATGGCATAAACATCACTCAGCGAATTTGCCGCTGCAATCTGCCCGAAGGTGTGCGGGTCATCCACGATCGGTGTAAAGAAATCCACGGTCTGAACCATCGCCATTTCCGGGCTCAGCAGATACACCCCGGCGTCGTCGTTGGTGTCAAAACCAACGAGCACGTTGGGATCAGTTGGCCGCGGCAAACGGCGCAAAACGGAATCCAGCAACCCTGGACTCAGCTTCGCCGCTCAACCCGCTGCCTTGACCATAGCCGTGAGTTTCACGGATGGGGTCAAACCGCACCTCGCTGTAATGCGCTTCGATTATAGCGATGTGCTGCCGTTCGTGCTCGCGTGCAGTGTGCCTTTGCGTACTTGCGCTGCGCATGCGGAAAGTGTTCTGATTCGCGGATGCCCTGGGACATTTGGCTGATCTTCCTGGTGCTTGGCGTCGTTCTGCCTTGGCGCGGACGAGCACGCATGAAGAAATTGCTGGCGATGCCACGCGTCAGCACGATGGAGCGCCTCTCCCTTTACGCCTCAACCATTGCCTTTCAATGGCTGGCCGTTGCCGCTGTAGCATGGCGCGCGTGGGCGCACGGTTTCACGGCCTCCCAGTTTGGTCTGATAGTACCTGATAGAAGCAAGATTCTCATCGCAGCAGTTGTTGGCACCGCGGCGATCGCGTCTCTTCAGTGGCTGAACCTGCGACGCATGGGGAGAATTCCTGTCGAAGCGCGAGGCTCCCTTCAAGCCATCGCGGAACGCATTTTGCCGCAATCTACGGTGGAGTTGCTTCCCTATCTCGCGCTAGCGATAACTGCGGGCCTCTGCGAGGAGTTTCTTTATCGCGGATTCGCCATGGCCGTTCTCCTCCACGTTGGATTACCAGCATGGGCGGTAGTGCTGCTGTCTTCCGTCCTTTTCGGGCTGGCGCACAGTTACCAGGGGCGCGGCGGGATTGTGATGACGCTCTTGATTGGCCTCATTCTCGGGACGAGTCGGCTCGCGTACGGAAGCCTGGTGCCCGCGATTTTGTGGCACGGCGGCGTGGATGTGGTCGCCGGAACGGCGGGACCACGATACTTGACGCCGAGGGGTGCTCGTAGCCAAGAAAGGAAAAATGTGATACACTAGAACTAAATAGTAACGACTATGACAACAACTATCTCAGTCCCCTCAGTCGCCGTAATACGCCGTGCCCTGACGGAATTCAGTCTCCCTGCCTACGACGATCAAGTGCTTCAAATTCAACAATATATAAAGATTTTGCTCACTTGGAATGAAAAAATCAACCTTACGGCGATTCGCGACCCGCTGGAGATCCTTCACCGGCATTTTTGTGAATGTATGTACGCCGCCGACGCCATTTCCCTTGAAAAGGGTCGGCTCGCCGACGTGGGTTCTGGGGGCGGTTTTCCTGGTCTGGCGCTGAAGATTATCCGGCCTGGTTTGCAGGTTTTTCTGGTCGAGTCGAACATTAAGAAGGTCACATTTCTGGCGGAAGTCATTCGTGAATTGGGACTTAACGGCGCACAGGTTCTTGCTCGACGTTATGAGGAGCTTGGCGAGGAGATGGCGCCTCTGGAGTACATCTGTTCTCGTGCTCTGGGCGAATTTCCCGGCTTTCTCGAGTGGGCCAGGTCAGAACAGATAGCAGCAAAACAAGTTATCTTGTGGATTGGAGCCCGCGATCTCGACGAAATCCAGAAAATCAGCACTTGGGACTGGCAAGAACCCATTCCAGTGCCCCACTCGTTGCGACGGCTCCTGTTAGTGGGCAATAAGAAATCCTCTTCTGCCGACACTTCGCTCCCCCCGATAGTGTGATGATTTGTGTTCCACATGGAACAAAATGACGGTCGCAACGCGCTGCAATGTTCCACGTGAAACACTAGCGAGCCAATGGTGGAGTCTTCGTCGCCGAGGGCTAAGTTCCACGTGGAACAATTTACTCGGCACCCCATTCTATCACCCGTAAGATGTTCCACATGGAACATTCCGGCTTTCACACGTTTACACACACCGACGGTGTTCCACGTGAAACATCTTGCATCCTTGGCCATCGTTTGCTAGATTTTCGCTGGCGGAGGAACATTGGCTCGAATTATCGCCGTCGCAAACCAAAAGGGTGGAGTAGGCAAGACGACAACTGCCGTCAATCTTGCCGCTTGTCTAGCCTCCGCCGAACAGCCCACACTTCTCATCGATTGTGATTCCCAGGCAAATGCTACTGCTGCGATTGGCTTTGCGAAGGACCCCTCTCGGCGGACGCTCTACCACATTTTGATTCTCAACGAGCCGTTCGACAGGATCATCCAAAAATCGCAGGTGGATAACCTGGATGTTGTTCCGGCCGATAAAAACCTCGCTGGCGCGGCAGTTGAGCTCGTAAATACCGAGAATCGCGAATATTTGCTGCAAGCAGCGCTAAAAGCGCTGGACGATAAATACCGATTCATTATCTTGGACTGCCCTCCCGCCTTGGATCTTCTCACCCTGAATGCACTCGTGGGTGCAAACGCCGTGCTGGTTCCTATTCAGTGTGAATATTTGGCGCTAGAGGGCGTTTCCGAGTTGCTGGATACCTTGATGCGCATCCGGCGCACGCTGAATCCCAGCCTCGAAATCGAAGGAATCCTGCTTACCATGTATGACGAGCGGACTTCGCTCTCGCGCCAAGTAGCAACGGATTTGCGCAGCTTCTTTGGAACGCAAATCTTCAAAAGCGTGATTCCGCGCAACGTGCGGCTCGCGGAAGCGCCAAGTTTCGGCAAACCGATCATTTTTTACGATGTTCACAGCAAGGGCGCAGAAGGCTATACACAGCTCGCCCAGGAGGTCATTGCCAATGCCAAGAAACGCACTGGGACGGGGGCTCGGAGCGCTCATTCGGGAGCTTCAGCCTAAGAATTCTCCAGAAGCCGCCGCAACCCAACCGCACGCAACAAGCGCCAGCGGCGCTGCCGCCACTCCTGCTCGCGAAGCTGCATATCCCGGGCCTACGCTGATAGACATCGATTTGATCGAGCCGAGTCCTTTTCAGCCGCGTACGCGTTTTCGCGAAGAGGCTCTCGACGAGCTGGCGCGATCGATCAAAGCCAGCGGGATTATCCAGCCATTGGTTGTTCGTCCAATCGGCTCGCGATATCAATTAATCGCCGGCGAGCGCCGCTGGCGCGCAGCTCAGCGCGCAAGCCTCTCCAAAGTTCCGGTTATTGTTCGGCAGGTTTCTGACGACCTGGCGTTGGAAATGACGCTTGTCGAAAACATCCAGCGCGAAGACCTCAATGCTATCGAAGCCGCGCGCGCATTCGAGCGCTTAATGGACGAAGCGCGGTTGACCCAGGAAGCCGTCGCTGAACGAACCGGCAAAGATCGCGCCACGATCGCGAATTCGATTCGTCTGTTAAAGCTGGAACAGAAAATTCAGGATTGGATCGAGGAAGGGAAATTGACGGCAGGCCACGGTCGCGCACTGCTCGCCGTGCCGGATTCGCAATTGCGCATGCGTTACGCTACGCGGGCTGCGCGTGGTGGATTGACAGTCCGTCAGATTGAGAAGTTAGCGTCGCGGCGGGCGTCTGGCGGGCGCGCGCCAGTGGAAGTTCATCTGGACGCGAACATCCGCTCGGCGCTGGATGAACTCCAGCGCCACCTCGGCACGAAAGTGCTTTTGCATCAGAAAACGAAGATGCGTCCCGGGCAACTCGTCCTCGAGTTTTACGACGACGATCAGCTAATGGGTCTTTACGATCGCTTGATGAAATAGCTTTGCGAGTTCCGCCGACGGCTACTGCCCGTTCGTTCAGTCGCACATTCGACAACACACTTCGTCAGTTGCGTTGACTTATCTGCGTGTGCGGCTAAAGTAGAACAATCTCCACGGGGGTTTTGCAATGGCATGGAAGTGGCCCAGCGCTGCCAAAGATGGCGCAAGCGAAGAATGGACAGGATTCATCGACCAGGGAGTGTCGCTCGAAGGCACGCTGACGGTAACCGGCACGTTCCGCATTGACGGCAACGTGAAGGGAAACATTATTTCGGAGCAGACGGTGATCCTCGGCGATGGCGCGAAAGTCGAAGGTCAAATCGAAGGCAACCGTGTGGTGATCTCCGGCCGTTTCGACGGCGTAATTTTCGCCAAGGGCCGCGTGGAGATTGAAGCCAAGGGCGTGGTGACGGGAGAGGTGCATTCTCCGTGCATGGTCATCGACCCGGGCGGAATTTTCGACGGGCGCTGCCACATGCTGGGATCTTCAGAGGCTGCCGCTACAGTGACGATTCCCATTCGTGCCGTCGGCAACGGTTAATCTTAAATTACTCTATAATTATATAACTTTGTATATCGAACATTCCCTTTCGATCGTGTCATAAATCTGCGCTCTTCAAACCCGAACAATCTCATCGAGTTCCCTATCCCCAGGTTGACACGCTTCATAGGCCCGTCTATCGTTCGGAAGAGTCGTTATCGAGGGATTGCGGATGAACATTCTCGTGCTGGGCGGCGGCGGGCGCGAACACGCGCTGGTGTGGAAGCTGAAGCAGAGCCCGCGCGTGGAAAAGATCTGGTGCGCCCCCGGAAATGGCGGCATCGCCGCGGACGCCGAATGCGTGGCCATTGATGCGGGCGACGTCGAAGCGGTCGTTGCGCTAGCCGAAAAGATTCAGCCCGATTTGACCGTCGTCGGCCCGGAACTTCCTCTCGTGAACGGGCTGACGGATGCGTTCCGCCAACGGAATTGGGCTGTTGTAGGCCCTTCTCAACAAGCCGCGCAACTGGAAGGCAGCAAGGTTTTCTCTAAGGAATTTTTACAACGCCATCGCATTCCGACCGCAAAGATGTACGGCGCGTTTGATTCTCCGGAAGAAATCTATGAAGCGCTGAACTCTGTGAAATTCCCCGTGGTGATTAAGGCCGATGGATTGTGCGCCGGCAAGGGAGTCTTTCTGGCCCCAGACTTCAGCGCCGCGAAAGACTTCGTCGAACGCGTGATGGAGAAGAACGAATTCGGTCCCGGCGGAAACCGAATCCTTCTGGAAGAAACTCTCGAAGGGGAAGAGCTCTCATTCATCATTCTCACTGATGGAAAGCGCTATGCGCCGCTCGTGCCGACACGCGATCACAAGCGTGTCTTTGACGGAAACCAGGGGCCAAACACGGGGGGAATGGGGGCGTACTCCACCGATGAATTGTTACCGGAGCGTCTTCGCGAAACCGTCCGCTCGGTTATTGTCGAGCCCACTCTGCAAGGGCTAGCGTCAGACGGCATCCCTTACCAAGGCTTCCTTTATATTGGCCTCATGTTGGCCAAGTCCGGTCCCAGAGTCCTCGAATTCAATTGCCGACTGGGGGACCCGGAAGCCCAGGCGATTCTGGCGCGGATCGACTTCGATTTGGCCGAAGTCTTGAGCGATGTGGCTGCTGGGCACCTCGACTCTTCCAAGTTGCGCTGGAAGACTGGTGCCAGCGCTTGCGTAGTGCTGACGTCGGGCGGTTATCCGGGAGAGTTTGAGACCGGCAAAAAGATTGATGGCCTAACCGCTGCGGAACGGATTACCAGTGTGATGGTCCTGCACGCCGGGACAAAGCTTGCAGGGGATGCGGTAGTCACTAGCGGGGGCAGAGTGCTTGGTGTTACGGCATCGGCAGCGTCCCTGAAGGCCGCTCTCATCTCTGCTTATGAGGCGGCCGCGAGAATTCACTTTGATAGAATGCACTACCGCAAGGATATCGGAGCTCAGGCAACGGGACTGAGGGCTGCGGGAGATTAGCCATGGCGAGGGTGCAAAATCTCTTCCGTGCTCCGAAGAAGCGCCTGCCGATGGAGGAACTTCCCGAAGTCCAGGCAATAACCGACGCCGGCTTTGAGGGCTGCGCGCATGCGCGACCGGCAAGCAAGCGTCAAGTATTGCTAATGGATCGCGAAACCTTGGAGGCCATGGCCCTTAGGCCGGGCATTATTCGTGAGAACATCACCACGGATGGCTTGAATGTGAATAGCCTGCAGATCGGCCAACTCTTGCGTGTCGGCCAGGCACGCTTGGAAGTCAGCTCGGTTTGCACGCCGTGCGATCAGATGGAAGCCATCCGGCCCGGCCTCCGCAAAGAGCTGTGGGGACGCCGTGGCATGCTGTGCCGCGTGCTGGACGGTGGAGTGATCCGGCGCGGCGACGCCATCGAAAAACTCTTGTAAGGAACGCTGGCCGGTCGACGGATTTCCGCCGGGCTTGTGCGCGAGGACAGGAATCCTCCAAGCGTGGTCAAGGGGCAAGCCGGCGAGCCTCGAATAACTTCCGGTTAGCCCGTCATCCGACCACAATCGCGGATTGGACCCTACCGAGCCTCCGGCAAACAGTACGCGACTTTCAGTGGTTTATCTATCTTGTAAAATAAGTATATTTTTATATGCAGACAGGAGATAGTCGTTTCAAATAAATCAGCTCCCGAGCCGAGTTTTTCAACAAATGGGAGCCTACGGCGAGAGGCCGATGCGGCGCAGGAGGTCCGCGAAACGCGGGTCACCTCGCAGCCGGTCGAGTCGAGGATCCACCCCGACGAGTGGCATTCAATCCGAACGCGCGAGGTAGGCTTGCTCGAGCCAGGCGAAGGCCCTCTCCTTGTCGCCCAAGGAGGCATATACGCATGCCACGTTGAACCCGCAAATGTAGCGCTGCCGCGCCTGTGCCTCGATTGCGCCTAGCATCGCCCGAGCCTTCTCCTGCTTGCCGGCCATGGCATACGCAGACGCGACTTGTGCCAAGATAATGGGATTCGGTGTGGATCTCACCGCGCGGTCCGCAGCGGCAATGGCCTCCTGCGGTCGGCCCAACTCCGCAAAGGAAAGTGCAAGGACGCGATCGTCGCCTTTTGCTTGGGCCGCTTGAATGGCTGCCTGATAGCGCTGACCAGTGAAGAGCAACCACGGCAACCCCATGTGAGACTGCGGAAAGAGCGGATCGATCTTCTGGACGCGGTCTAATTCCTGGATTGCTTCGTCAGTACGCCGGAGCACCAACAAATAATGGGCATAGCCAGCATGCGCCCGCGGCAAGCTGGGGTTGAGCTCAAGGGAACGGTGAAACTCCCGTTCGGCCGCGGGCCAGTCCCAGTCAAACGTGAGTTTGACGTAACCAAGCGAGGCGTGGGCTTCTGCGAGGCTATCGTCGAGTTCAATCGCTCTCGCGGCAGCGGCCTTGGCCTTGGGCATCACTTCGAGCGGGGCCCGTAAATACGTGCTCTCGTCGTAGTAAGCATCCGCCAGGCCGGCGTAGGCTAATGCATCATCGGGGTCAATCGCCAGCGCCTGCCGGAAATACTTGATGGCTTTTTCCGTGTTTTCACGTTGCTCCGTGACATACAGGCCGGTCGGTGCATGCTTGCGTAATTCGTAAAAGCCGCGCAGATTGGCCTCGTGGGCTTCCGGATTTACCGGGCGTGCATTCGAAAGGCGAATTTGCTCCTGCGGAGTCAATTTGATTCTGACTTCCGTCGCTATCGCCTGTGCCACATCGTCCTGCAAACTGAGGACGTTTCGCAGGTCGCGCTGATAGCTCCGCGCCCAGAGGTGGCGATCGGTAGGCGCTTCGACCAATTGCGCGGTGATTCGTACTCGATCACCCGAGCGCTCAACAGAGCCCTCGACGATGGCGTCCACGTGTAACTCGTGTGCTATTTCCGGCAGCGTCTTGCTTGTACCCTTGTAGTGCATTGCAGATGTCCGAGAAATCACTCGCAGCGCGCCGATTTGGCCAAGATCTGTGGTGAGCTGCTCCGTCATGCCGTCTGCGAAATATTCTTGCTCGGGATCGTGAGAGATGTTTACAAGAGGTAGCACCGCGAGTGATTCGATGCGAGGTGGTCTATTTCCACGGAACAGGCGGTCTCGCATCCCGCCGACATTCGTAAGAATGACCACCCCGGCCAGCAGTGCCAGGGCGAGGCCTGCTACCGATAAGGCGATTGGTCCGCGGCGCTGTGCCGGGCGGGAGGTGAATGCCGCCACTAACTCCGACTCGGTATCCCGCTTGAGCCTTTGCAGATCTGTGCGAATGTCGGAGGCATTCTGGAAGCGGTGTTTGCGGTCTTTTTCGAGCGCCTTGTTGATGATTTCCTCGAGCTTCAGAGGTACATCCGGATTCAGCCTCACTGGCGCGGCTGGCACGCGATTCAGAATCGCTTCGGTAAGCAGGCCCGCCGTGTCACCCCGGAAAGGCAAAACCCCTGTGACCATTTCATAGAGCAAGATGCCAAACGAAAACAGATCGGTGCGCGCGTCGAGCTCTTCGCCCCGCACCTGCTCTGGCGACATATACGCCGCAGTGCCAATCGTCGCCCCGGGCCGAGTGAGCATGTCTTGGTCGCTGGCGGTGGGTATCGCTGAAAGGTTTACTAGCCCTGCGATACCGCGTGCGGGCGTGAGCTTGGCGAGACCGAAATCGAGAATCTTGGCCTGCCCGCGCGTGGTGATGAAAATGTTAGCGGGCTTGACGTCGCGATGGACGATGCCCTTTGCGTGCGCGGCGTCGAGCGCATCGGCGATCTGCACCCCCAAATCCAGTACCAGCTCTATCGCCATGGGCTGTCTGCCAATCCGATGCTTAAGCGTCTCACCGTCGAGAAACTCCATGGCCAGGAACGGCCGATCGTCGTGCTGCCCGATTTCATAAATTGTACAAATGTTGGGATGATTGAGAGCCGAAGCAGCCCGGGCTTCGCGCTGAAAACGCTCGAGCGCCTGGCGGTCGCGAGCAAAATCGTCCGGCAGGAATTTCAACGCTGCCTGGCGGCCCAGGCTGAGGTCTTCGGCCTTATAAACGACACCCATCCCGCCGCCGCCGAGTTTTTCCAGAATGCAATAGTGCGAGATGGTCTGGCCAATCATTACTTTCGAAACCGCTCTTCGCGATGGATGTTAGGCTGTGATCAAGTGCAAGTCAACGTGGGCACACCGGATGGTTGTCGATAGCACCGCTTCGGACCGCTCAACCCCGATCAACGCAGCAGCGTTGACCGAACCTCTCAAGTCCCGGATGGTCGCTAGCCTTGATCGGAAACGCCTCGGCCAAGGAGTTCTCTGGAAGACGAGAGCTTACACCCGAGGCGTTTTCGATAAGGAGACTAGGAGGAAGCCGCTGGCGTTTGCGGCGGACGCGTTGAGTT
>Ga0209239_1000037_pt1 | contig 77795 bp, 72 predicted proteins | sample GraSoi013_2_20cm_FD_185824 | JGI IMG/M metagenome (GOLD analysis project Ga0209239, IMG submission 185824) | Grasslands soil microbial communities from the Angelo Coastal Reserve, California, USA - Sample 10_02_2013_2_20cm (SPAdes) (version 2) | ecosystem: Environmental > Terrestrial > Soil >...
AAATGAATGCGAGATAGAGCCGCTGGTGCCAGTGACGGTGACCGTGTAATTTCCTATCGGCACGTTGCCATTGGTACCCGCGGTTATTGTGAGGACACTGGAGTTAGTGCCTCCACGAGCCAAGGTTAAGGACGCGGAGCTGAATGATGTCGTGACGGATGAAGGAGCGGTAGCGGTGAGTGCTACTGTGCCTGTAAAATTGTTGACGCTGCTGAGGTTGATCGTACTAGAGCCTGTTGCATCTTGCTGAAGGTTCAACGATCCGGGGTTGGCTGCCATGGTGAAGTCTGGGAAGTTGATTCTGGCAAAGAACGAGTTTGTATTGAAGCAATATGCTATGTTGGATGAGTCGCTTGAGGAAGCGATTCCGAGGAAGTCGTTAGGTGCATTGCAGCAACTGCTGACTGAGCATCCGGTTTGTGGTGTTATGCGAATATTAGTCGCGAAGGAGGCTCCAGCATTGTTCGAATATGATGCGTAAATGTCGCCGAATGTTGAGTTGCCGTTGCGGTGGTCATACCACGTCACGTCTACCCGGCCATTAGCGCCCGACATAGCCACGGCAGGCCATGGAGAGCGGCCGGCTAGGGAGATCTGCGAATTGTCGGGAACTAGAACATCATCAATACGCACTGGAGAGCTGGTCCACGTGGCTCCATCATTCGTCGTTGAGAGTGCAAATACGTGGTATACTGGAGAGGTGCCGCAGGAAGAAACGCAGCCCACTGCTGTTATGACCGCATTGGTCCCATATCCCGCCGCCATCTCGCCACTGATGAGAATAGGATTCGTGCCAGAGGGATTTGCCGGATTATTGTAGACGCACGTGGACGAGTAAGTGTGCCCACCGTCGACGGAACGAGTCACAATCAGACCATTGCTGCCGCCCGTGCAGAGGCCCCCACCGTTTCCTACGGAATTGATGAGTATTGTCCCGTCTGCTGTGACCCCGATCATTTTCTCTCCTTGGTAGCCGTTGAACTGGTCGAGGGAGAATGCTTGACCGTCTATCCATGTTGCTCCACCGTCGGTCGACCTAAACACGGTTACGAGAAACGTTGTTAGATTCTGACAGGCAGTAGACGTCGTGTTGAGATCCATTCTCGCTGCTACATAATACAGATTGTTCTTGTAGGGACTTGTCGGTGATGTGTCGGCTATGATTTTGTCATAATCGTAGAGGAGCGGAACTCCTGGCACCACCTTGCAAACCTTAGCTGTTCCACCGCCGGGCAAAGACACAGACGTATCTGCTGAGAAGACGGGTGTTGGTAGAGAATTCCATGTTGCTCCGCCATCGGTAGACTTGTAAAGATAGTTTGCAACGTTGTTAGTAGTGGTGTTTCGGCCCCCAAAAGTGCCGACGTAGAAGTTACCCGAAGAGTCGACTGTACCGTCCGGATCTATGAAATAGAACTGGCCTGGCGGGAGCGATGTCGTTGTACCCGCATGCCACGTTGTTCCGCCATCCTTTGAGTACATTGCCAGCCGACTTGGTGACAGTGTGAGCGTGTTGAACATCACTAGGTTCGATGCGTTGTTCGGGTTAGCACTAAGAGAGTTCTCTGAACCCCCTATACCGATGTTCGTCGGACCTACGAGCGACAGTGCGTGGCTGGACTGGATGACACTCGGAATGAAGAAGATCATTGCGACACTAAGCGTTACTGCTAATACTGCTCTTTTATGTGACATTTTCAATCGCCTTCGTATTTCAGTTGGTATTTAAGTAAAAGAGTGAAGAATGTTAAGAGAAACTAATCCGAACACTCTTCAAGAGACAATAAATTCGTATGAAAAGTTGAGAGCCGGACCTTCATGCCTTCCCGATGTGTCCCGGGTTTGCGATACGCCAAGTCCCCAACCATGAGCCTGGGGAGATATTCAGCGCGGCCCGTCATTGTCCGTAGCCGTTTCGAATTGCAAAAATAAAGCAAATTCGAACAAGCAAATTCCCCCAAAACGCCTTGGAACGCCACGAGGATACGGTCAGATCATGATTTCTTCGGGGATGTCTTTGAAGTGAAGGTCGCCCGTGAGAACTTTGGAAGATTTGCTTCTGGCAGTGACCAAGACAAGGGCGTCTGCTTGGCCAAAGTCTTGTTTGCGCTTCTTCTCCTCAGCGTGGACCTCCCCTGCTAGCGTTGCTAGGGCGGACTGATCGCGTGCAGGGTTGAATTGCTCTCGACCCCTCTGATCGCAATCTTAGGATCTCGCTTTGTTCTGGCTCCTCGGGGAGCTGCCGTCCAGATATTCTATCCAGGCATAAGCGTCACGACGTATCTAGTCGTGGTCAGTCATCTCATCCTCACCGGTGAAGGGTCTCTATGTTCACAAGTTCCGGCCTTGACTTCTTCCTCCTCAACAACTTCTCGTGCTATTGTGACTACGAGGCTTCGACCTTTCTGACTCTAGCCAGGGCCATTAGTATGGAAGCCAATTCTATTTTCTGTAGAAATGCGGGATTTCAAGACTGCGGTCCCCAAATAGACCGGGACTAGAAGGCATGAGATTCGCCTTGAGGGGATCATCGAGAAGCCAGGTGGCCCGGAGTCCCCTGCGAAATGCCCTGGAATCGCCTTAGAGTCGAAAACCTGATCATGATCACGCTAATCCTCTACAGTCCGCGGCAACTAGCCAGCCGTCCCGGACCGCATATCCATGTAAAATCTCACGAGGTAAGGAAAGATAGACTATTTTTGGAATCGATCACTCCCCGCGTGACAGATCCGGTTGATCCTATTTCCTGTTCTCAGCTAACAGCGTTCTTTCTTGAGGTTCGTAGCCAGCCGAGGGTCCTACCGTTCCTGACAAGCTTCTGCCAGCCATCATGGAACATTTCCTGCTCGTCCGACCTAGGCACGACTAGAAGATCAGCGCCTATCTTTCCCGCCAGATCGGCCATCGGCGCCAGAATCTCGAACGGCGGATGGATCGAGTAGAGCAGCGACGCGTTCTGATAGATGGGCGTCTGCGGAAACATGACATCGTCAGCAACCGCGCGGACCCGGCCTGTCACATGTTTTCGAACCCAGGCCAGATCCTTGTCCGTGACAAGAACCTCAGCCATGGGAAGATTCTTCTTGATTTTTTCAGCGACCTCTATTCGGCCGCCTACTCCCAGCTCTACAATCTTCGAAGCTCGAGAGTAGTTCTCTCGAACATAGTCGACTAGATCATCAAACATCTATGACTAGATCTATTTCGGCCAGCGGGGTTTTAGAGCTCCTGAATCCCCATTATTCTCGCGCATCTTCCGCATGCCCTCAAGAATCAGCTTCTGCTCAATCCCGGCGACCAGCTGCTTCGTCTCTATGACCTTGTCAGGATTCACACTCATACTAACAGCACCCTCTCTGACCAGAAACTCGACGACCTCGGGATAGTTCGAAGGCGCCTGGCCACAGATAGACGTGGTAACGCCATGCTCGCTACAGATCCGAATCACATGACTCATCGCCCGCAACACCGCAAGATTACGCTCATCATAGATCTCTTGAATAGACGCGTCGTCCCGGTCGATCCCGAGAATCAGCATCGTCAGATCGTTCGTCCCGAACGAGATCCCGTCAATCCCCTCCAGGACAAACTTGTCGATCAGCAGCACAGTCGCCGGAACCTCGCACATTATCCACAGCTTGAAATCCGGACTACGCTTCAACCCCTCCTCTTCCATAATCTTCTTCGCATTCCGGAAATCCTCCAACGTCCGGACGAACGGCAGCATCACATGGACATTCGTCAGCTTGAACTCCTCCCGCACCTTCCGAATCGCCCGACACTCCAGCCGAAACACATCAGGCTCCTTCACATACCGGAACGCGCCCCGGAAACCCAGCAACGGATTCGGCCCAACGTGCCCCGCATCCCGCTCATACTTCTCACCACCCGGCAATCCGAGAAACTCGTCAGGCTTGAAATCTAGACAACGATAGACGACTGGCTTCGGCGCAAATGGCGTAGCAACCTTCCGCACCCCCTCGGCAAACGCATCAACCATCTTCTGCCCGCCGCCCTCCTCGATCAATAGCCGCGGATGCTTGCCCACTGAGAGCATCATGTGCTCCGCCCGCAACAATCCCACACCATCCGCATGGGTCTCGCGTGCAACCTTCTCCGCCAGCTCCGGCAATGAGATGTTGACGTAGATTCGGGTCGAGGTAATCGGAATTACAGTCGGAATTTGCTGGGCAGCAACGGCGGCTGGTCTGAGAACTTCTTCAACAAGCCCTTGGTAGACGACGCCGGCTTTCGCGTCAACCGTGTACTCCTTGTTGGTCAGTAAGAGCTTCGTAGCGTTCCTCGCCCCGACAATACACGGGATACCCATCTCGCGAGAAACAATCGCCGCATGACAAGTCGTCCCACCATCCTCCGTAACGATCGCGCCGGCGATCTTCATGTAGGGAACCCAGTCGGGGTTCGTCATCCGTGTAACAAGAATATCCTTCTCTTTCATCATCCGGCCTGCGTCTTGCAAGCCTACCACAACCTTCGCGCGTCCCGCGTGGAGACCTGGACTCGCAGCAAGACCTTGAACCACGACAACACGATCAAGCACAGGACTTTTTCCTGACTCTGAGGGCGTTTTCATTCTGGCCCAGAAAGTCTCGGGCCGAGTCTGGACAACGTACACCTTCTGTCCCGATTTAGAACGTTCGACTGCGAATTCGACATCTTGCGGAGTCTGATAATGATCCTCAATATCCCGAGCTAGCCGCGCAAGTTCAACAACCTGCTCATCTCCGAGGCTCGCGGCGTTCCGACGCTCCGCCGGCACCTCCCGTTCCATGGTGAGCCCTGTCTCATGGTTCGGAACATGCTCAACCATCTTCGGAACGATCTCCTTGTGAACGATCTGAAGCGTCCCCTTGTCCACAATGAACCGGTCGGGCCGGACAACCCCGGCGACAAGCGCCTCGCCTAATCCCCAGCTCGACTCGATGATAATCTTCGACGGATCCCCATTCACCGGATCGAGAGTAAAAATGACTCCTGAGACCTCTGAGTCAACCATCTTCTGAACCCCGACACTAATCAGCACTTTCTCATGAGGGAATCCCTTCTCCTCACGATAGAATATCGCACGGGGCGTGTACAGACTCGACCAGCATTTCTGGACGTAGTGAACAAGCTGGTCCTCTCCCTTGACGTTAAGATACGTATCCTGTTGTCCCGCAAAGGACGCGTCCGGAAGGTCCTCACTGGTCGCTGAGGATCGCACTGCTACCTTGACCTGAGGGTTACTCGTTTTCCGTTCCAGATCACGGTATGCGCTTCGAACCTCATTAGCAATGTCGGAAGGCATAGGAGCTGACTCGATAATCTTGCGGATTTCTTCTGAGGCTTCCTCGTACTGTTTCGGGTCTCGAGGGCCGTTAGAGCTCGTGAGAGTCTTCTGGATGACGTCGCCGATCTTCGTCTCTTCCAAGAATCGACGGAACGCGTCCGCGGTAACTGCGAATCCTGGTGGAACGGTGACGCCTTTTGCTGTCAGTTCTCCGAGGTTGGCGCATTTTCCGCCGACGATGTGGATGTCGTCTTTTCTAACTTGTTCAAGCCAGACGACGATGGCGTCGGAGCTGACCATTCAGACTAGGCTCCCGCTGTTACAATCGGAGCGACTTCTTCCGCCGCATCGGTCGGCTCCGCTTCTTCAGCAGGCACCGGAGCTTGAACAAGAACTGGAGCTTGCTCGTCTACCGAAATCTCTTCAACTGTTATCCGGGTCCTCATCGGGAATTTTGTCGACGCGGTGTCTAGCGCTTTTCGAGCCGTTTCTACCCCGTCTTCCGGGACGTAGACGATGAGTATGGACTGACCATCATGCACCCGCGCGGCCCTTCCGGTGGGTTTTCCGAAGGCCCGCCTCATTCCTTCTTGGAGACGGTCAGCCCCCGCAGTCGCTATCATCTTGTTCTCTCTGAGAATGATGTGAGGATAAACGCACAACTGCAGCCTGTAACCTGTCTCGCCATATTTGTCGAAGAGGACCTTGTTGGCTGAAACTCGTGCCGACTCTAGGGCGTTATGGCGAATCTGGACGTTCTCTCTGGACACAAGATGGACCCTTCGGGCAAAATGAGTCGAGAGATCCCCCATGTTGAACTTCGAGACTTTCGGGGTCGGGGATCCATGAATGTACTTCAAACGGGTGTAAGCCTGACCTGAGGGAGAGCGATAGTTTCTGCCTTTCAATTAAGATGCCTAGGGAAACGTTCGGCCTCTCCGGCTAATATACTATAGTCTTCTCAGGATGTATTTCTAGACAGAAACTTAGCCTTCGGCTTCAGAATGTATAGTGATAGACGGTTGGATCTGGCTTCTGACCATCCGTGCATGATGAAGGTCGCCTACTTGGGGGCTGAAATAGAGAGTAAAGACATCATTCGCGACGGTCAATAAAGTAAGAAAGATTCCAACCGTAAGACCCACCGCGAAACTAGTAGGGACTACAAGCCATGGCAGAAACATGGAGAACAAGGCCCCCGAAACATACATCGCGCGAACCCTGTTCGGAGAAATCGAATTCAAACTAGACTCGTCGATCTTAAGCCCCAGCACTGGGACCAATCTTAGCAGATTGGACGCGATTGGCAGATCCAGTTTCGTTATCGCCGAACGTCCTAGGAAATAGTAGCGGAAACCAACACCGGTGATTCTTCCGACAATGTGATGCGCAAGATCGTGCGAGAAGAACCAGAGACAAAACCAAGCGACGAGGACTAACAGCGCATTGAGAGGAAACAGTCTGACACGGGGAGCTACGATGAGTAGAGCTAGACCTACTAACAGTCCGAAGACAGAAAGAGATGCACCTTGAGCCAGGCTTAACCTCCGAAAGTGTCTAGACAAATCCTACGCTTCTCTACTCTTGGTCCGCAACTGATCAAAGAGCTGGGGCTCAAGATCCTTTATTGTTGGTATGAATGCTCGGGCTCTCGAAACCTCGTCGAGATCAACCTTGCAAGGTTGGTAATCTTCAACATCATACTTGCACTGGACTAGAACCGATCCGTTTGGAGCTACGACTCTGCTGCCACCCCAGAACTGGTTTCCATCCTCAATGCCCACCCGGTTGACGTAGGCTAGATAGACCGCATTTTCCATTGCTCTGCTTAGGCAGAATCCTTCGAAGAATCGGCGCCTCAGACCGGGACTGGCTGAGATGCAGACTATCAACTGCGCTCCCGCTAATGCTTGAAGCCTCGTCAGCTCGGGAAAGTAGAGGTCGTAGCAGATTGTCAAGCCGATTGTTCCGAGAGAGGTCGAGAAGACTGGAGCCTCTTGGCCCGGACGATAGTAACGCCTCTCTTCAAAGACCGTGTGAGTTGGAAGGTGGATTTTCCGATACTTCCCGATGAGACCGCCGGGGCCGACGAGCACAGCTGTATTGTGGATCACTCCTTTGACAGCGCTTTCTTCAGGCATCCCGAACACAATGTGTAATCCGTGTTCTTTGGCAAGCTTCTCGACTCTCTTGACGCTAGGTCCCGGGATAGGCTCGGCCAGATTATACACCTCGTCTTGCATCGTATAACCAGTAAGGTGAAGCTCCGGAAATACGAGAAGATCGACATTCTTCTTCCTTCCTACGTTTGCCTGCGCAGCAATAGTCTTCAGGTTCTCTTCCTTCCTTGCTAGTTTGGGACTGGATTGGGCTAGAAGGAGAGTTATCGGCTTCGTATTCTGTCCCTTGTCTGAGCTATCCGTTTTTTCGTCTTATAGATGTGCCTAGAGTCGGGCATTAGCTGTTCTCGAACCTTTCCGAGTTACAGTACGACTTTATGGCCGCCGTCCCGGTTTTCAATCGTTTCAATCCTAAAAGGGACTATCTGTGCTATTCACGAAACTAGCTCGGCTCATAATTCGGCACAACAAGGCCGTGTTTGTGATCTGGCTGGTCGCCCTAGTCCTCAGCATTCCCGCGATTCTACAGGTTCAGAGCGTGATAGTATACAATGAGACTGCATTCAACCCGAAGAATTCCGAGTCGAGCAAGGCTCAGGACATTGTGAGCAAAGAGTTCAGCATTGATCAAGGAAGCAGCGTCATCGTCGTCATCACAGCTAATGATATTCGAGGCAATGACGTTCGGGATTTTACTCTCGCCCTAAACCGGACCCTGCATAACGACGGAAAACTCTCTACCACCAACATCACAAGCATCTACGACATCTACGGCCAGCTGCTCCTAGGCTACACTAGCGTAATCCATCTCGATTTATATCAGACAAAGAACGCAACAACCCTTGCTTCGAACATCGAGTTCGGCATTCCCAGCACCTACGTGAGTCAATGGATATCGCTCGTCAACTCAGGTTCAGGAACCATCGACCAGACCCAGCTCGCAACCTACAACAGTCAAGCATACAACTCTAGCTGGCCCATCGTCTCGTCACAGACCCCCGCAACGTACCAGAAAATCGCCTTCAACTATCTAACCCTCTTCTATCAGTCCTGGAACCAGACATTCACAGCCACAAGCTACACCCCGCTACAGCTCTTCGTGGGAGCATTTGCACGGGCACAGAACGTGACTAAGGGGAGTCCACTTCTGGCGACACAACCATCCTATTACAATGTCACCCTGCCATTCGTTGAGTCTCTTCCTCTTGACGCTCAGACTCTGAGCATCTTTGTTCCTGCGGCGAGATTCTTCAACATCTACAGCGCCGGCTCGGGAATTGGATGCTCAAACAACAATTGTTGGAATGATCAAAACGCGATAAGATCCTTCACCATTAGTAGCGTTGCCCAAGCTGCGAACGCGAACTCGGTTCAACTAACGATAATGGGCGAGATATACGACCTAGGCGCCTCAGCCACGAATTCCGACCTCTCCAGCCTAGGTCAGCAAATCCTCAGGAACTACAACATGCTCACATATCCTGTACAGCCGAGCAGGGACATCTATTCCCAGTTTGCCTCGGCCAAAAACGACACGATGCTCGTGATCATCGATTTCAAGACGAACGGTCCAGACCCGATGAATAGCGTTCCAGAGATTAGGCATGACGTCGGAATTGCGAACATCATCAGCAATGAGAGTCTCGTGGTCTATGTCACCGGAGCGCCGGCTTTCAACTACGATATTCAGACACAGACTGTAATGGACATTGAGCGCATTGACCCGATAACGATCACGCTGATCCTCGTCATTGTCGGAGTTTTCTTTGCCTCTCTCGTCGCACCTCTGATTCCGATCGCCGCTATCGGTCTCTCGATAGGAATCGCCTTCGGTTTGGTCTACCTTGTAGGCTCGTACGTTACTAGCGTCCACTATCTCGTCTTGACCCTTCTTCCCGTCTCAATGCTCGGCGCGGGATCCGACTACTGCATCTTTCTCGTTAGCCGCTATGCGGAAGAACGTAGAATGGGGAGGGGAAAGAAAGACGCAGTCGAGAGATCTGTGACCTGGGCGGGCGAGAGTATCGCAACTAGCGGTGCGACCGTGGTCATTGCATTCGGCACGCTTGCCTTTGCGAGTTTTGGCCTGCTGCGTTCTGTTGGTATCGCGGTGATGCTGGGTATCTCGATTGCTTTGCTGGTCGCTCTGACCTTGGTCCCTGCTGCTCTATCATTGTTTGGAGATCGGATCTTCTGGCCCCGTGGTCTGGGTTTGTGGAGGAAGAAGAAGCTTGTCGGTGGTAGCTACTATGCTCGGGCAGCACAGTTCACAGCGAAACATTCGAAACTGGTTCTTCTGTTAGCGCTGGCCATCTCGCTCCCCGCGGCGAGTATTGCTGTATCCTCGCAAACGAGCCATGATCTGATCGGACAGATTCCATCTTCCCTTGAGAGCAAGAACGGATACAATATCATGAGCCAAGGCTTTGGTGCTGGGACAGTCACGCCGACCTACACGATCGTCCGGACGCCTGTCGTGCTGGTCTCCGGCGGTTGGATCAATATTACAGCGCTGCAGGCGATATCTTTCGCAGAGAATTCAACCTCTACGATTCCAGGAGTCTCAAAGGTATACGGGCTGACTCATCCATCGGGGAATCCGATTCCCTTCGCTAGTTTCAACCAGCTGAACTTGGCGGAGCAGCAGGCTATGATCCGAAGCATGAAGCCGTTTCTAGGAAGTGATGGGAAGTCGGCCATGGTCTGGGCTGCCCTGGCTAGCGAGCCGTATTCTGATCAGGCCATTGCAACAGTTGCTCGGATTCGTGATAATGTGAATGTCCTGAAGAGCCAGGCCCCCCTGTTAGCTTCGTCCACGATGTTTGTGGGCGGAGCGACGGCGTCGGTCAGCGACCTGGCCACATCTAGTGGTTCTGATTATCTCAACCTCACTGCTCTGGTGTTGGTAGGGGTCTTCATTGTTCTCCTTGTTGCCTTGGGCTCTGTCTTTACACCCATACGATTGATCTTCACGATCCTGCTCAGTATATCGTGGGCGATGGCTGCAACGGTCTACTTCTTCAAAACATACTTCTCCACAGAACTGATCTGGATACTGCCGATCATGCTCTTGGTGATCATGGTCGGGCTTGGGCTCGACTATGATATTTTCCTGGTGACTCGAATTCGCGAGTATGTCGCGGGTGGTGCGAGGGATGAGGAGGCAATCGAGACCGCGGTTGAGCGAACTGGCGGAATCATTACTGTGACAGGTCTAGTCACCGCTGGCGCGTATGGTACGATGATGCTGTCCCAGATTCCTATGCTCCAGCAATTGGGATTAGCCATCTTCATCGTTGTCTTGCTTGATGCGACTCTTACTCGGATCTATCTTGTCCCATCGATCATGATGATGATGAAGCGGTTGAACTGGTGGGCGCCTGGTCGACTGCGTCGAGTCCCGATTCGGCCCGAGGAGAAATTGATCCCTCCAATACCGTTGAAGACAAAGTTTGGAGTGATATTGGAAACTGGTGTGATCATTGGACTCTTGTCAGCACTCTACCTTGACTACTCCAACAATACCTATCTGCAAAACTATGTTGGGAGAACGACATCCGCCATACTGTCAGGGATCAATGTCTGGACTGGCGCTATTCTTGGAGTCACATCATTCCTTGCTACCTACTTCCTACTGCAAGACAGGTCCAAGCCGAAGAATGCAGGAAGCACTACGAATCGGCTCCGCCAATGGGCCGGAAAGATGCGCATTCGGCCGCGAAGGATCAGCAAGATAGCTCCGACTATATCCGGAATATCTCCAGGATTGCCCTCCATGGAGCCAATGCCCGCTACTCTTGTCCAAGGATCGACGGGGACCGAGGTTGAGCCGACAGCCAAACCGGTTCCTCCTAAGAACGAGCAAGAAAGTAGTCAGAACAAGCCCTGATCAAGAGTTTCGGATGATTCTGTAGAGGTCAATCTCGACCGTCGCCCGTTTCTTTTCGTGGAATTCGAAGAGGTGGGGAATCTCCATCTTCATGGATCGTACGTGGTCGACCTGCCGGTCCGACCTTTTCACAAACTGGAGCAGGTGGTCTCTTGTTGCTGATTTATGGATCGAGTAAGCCACTGGGGCCAATTGGAAGGCCTTCTCGAGAAATCGCGTGTCTGCGTGTGATGTCTGGGTCCCGTAGGGAGGATTCATTATGACCGCGTCGAATCTGCCGCTTACCTTCTCAATATCGGACAGGACCCATTCAACTTCTACCCTTGCTGTTTCAGCATTCGCCCTCGCCAGGGCTAAGGATCGCTCATCCATGTCTACTCCAACAGGCGTTTCCGCGCCCATCAACGCGGCGCCTATCGCGAGGCGGCCTGTGCCTGTGCCAAGATCAATCACTCGACCGTTCAGATCACTGTATTCGAAGCCTGCCAGGTAGAGAAGTTCGCCTGCAACCTCAGCAGTTACTGGATACTGTTCTAGTTTGAGATTGGGTTTCTCGAGAATTTTCAGTTTGCCGAGCTGGATTTCCAGCTTGCGTTTTGAAGGCCTGGTCTTGTCGGCCATTTTAGAGGCGGACCAGCCCGCGCTCCAGAAGTTGTTCCCAGGTCCATGCGCCCATTACGACCATAATCTCGTCGCGCGTGACGATGGGTTTCGAGAATCTCTCTGGATCGTCCAAGGCCAGTCTTGGGCAGGCTGTGTCGACAAAAGCCTCTACATCTGTGAAGTCTAGCAATTTTTCGGGTCTTATTTCGTCGGCGTATAGTAGGACTGCTTTCTTGCCGTTCCCCTCCAGCTGGCGCTGGATGTTCAATGCGATTGTCGGGTTCGACTGACCTGGCTTGGTGGAGATGATTATTCCGAAATTGTTTGCTTGTCGAGCTTTCTCGACCATTGCATATCTCTGGCGAATAATTCTCGCCCGGTCCTTGTCGAGTGATTGTACGGTCTTGTCGTAGGGGTCGGCGAGTAGTGTCGGCTTTTCCAGTGATAGAGCTGCGCCTAGGCCGTGAAAGTAGCTTCCTACAATGAGGAATGAGTCTACTTCCGGCTCGATCCGTTTTAGTCCGAAATAGTCGCAGCCCAGAACCTGGCCTGTCTCATGGGACCAGGGTCCACGTCCGGGAAGCAGGACTTTGAACCCCTTCTCTTCCAAGAATTTGGCGGTCTCGGGCATTGTGTGAAGGTGTTGTACGACCGTAGCCAATCCGACCCGCTTACCCTGCAGTAGTGGCAGTGACTTTTCTACTACCGGGATTACGTCGTGTCTGCTCTTGGCGGGAATATAGACGACGGGTATGCCGTTGGATCCGTCGCGTAAGAATTCGTTATGACCATAATGGACGAGCATGTCAGCTTTCAGACGCGCGGCGGCGTCGAGGGATAGGTCGCAAGCGCCCCAGGCAGAAGATGCTGAGACAAAGACCTCAGCGCCTGTCTTTTCTCGGACTAGGCCGGCGAGCCGGGGTCCTTCATTCTTCAGCCCGTCGGGCAGCTGAATGAGTAACCTTCGGGCACCTCTACCCGTTATCTCCGCTACGAGCCTATCCTCTTCCAGATCATACATGGACATGATTGAGCCTGAGGGAAGCTTTGGAGAGGCTTCTGTTCGATATAAACATCCAAAATTCGCTCATGAGTTCCGCGGCTTTGCGGGATTAGGTTACACGAGTGTTAAGCCTGTTCTCACAGGCGGGCAGTCATCATGACAGAGAACGCTCCCATCCCTACTCAGGGAGCCTGCGATCCATTGTCAATGGCCAGTCTTGTAGATTCCTCACTCAGGCCAGGCGGAAGCATATCGCTAACTTTCTCGGATGGAATCATACATGTCATGCTTGATCAGACCGGTGACTGGACGATAACTGCAGGTCTTTCAGTCCTCTCCGATCGACTACTATCCTTGACAAGGTCTCTCGAAGAGCTGGGTTTCTTCCAGGCTGCTGAGCAGGGAGGAATGGTCTACCATCTCTGGACCTCAGCTCTGAAGGAACATTACTCTGATCGGAGCAAGGCGGAGGAGACCTTGCTGAGAGTTCTCAAATCCTTCCAATCTTCTACTGTCCCAAGCTACATCGGCTAGAAATCGCTCAACCGAAGAAGACCACTCTCGCGTCACGGGACATTCGAGACCTCCCCCCACTATTTTCCGGGAGGGCCTCCGCCAGCTGGAACCTTTCCAGGCGACGATTCGCGTTCCAGCGCAGAATATGCTTGGATGCCTGATCCGAAAACACGATTTTAGTTGTTTCTAAGCGTGAAAGATCCGCGATCTAAAATCGCCTTTCCCGATTTCCGATCAGGGCTTGTTCTGGGCTTGTTCACTTTCAAACAGAACAGTCTGCGGGTTCCCAAGCTTCGAAGAGCCGGTGGAGGAGAGATTACTCTCCTCGCAGAGTTGGGTTTAGTGTCGCGAGGAGCAACTGCTTTTTGAGATCTTTCGGAGGGGGGTCCCGCCAGTTGAAAATGAACCGGGCGAGTCTACTGATTCTAGGCGCAGAATGGAACCGTCGACCCTTTTTCTGATCGCGGATTAAGCGTAGAGGTCAGCGTGAAAAAGTCGCGATCTCAAATAGCATGCCCCGATCCCTGTTTAGGGCTTGTTCTGCACCTGTTGGGGTTGAAACAGAAGAGTCTGCGGATTTCTTCCTACGAATTCAGTGAAAAGACCACTCTATCTGTTAATTCCCTTTGGATAATTCTTTAGTGATTTGAGCTTTTTGCAGTGTGCAGGTAGGTCTGAGCCATGTTGTAAGGATCCGCGTAGGGCTTAACCTCTACGTTGGTGAACCCGTTTTTCTTTAGCATATATTCGATGATCCAAGGTGCCCATAGGTAGGTCTTGTAGGAATCGTGTCTTGTTCGGCTGTAGTAGAGCCGTTCGAAGTATCCGTGTCTAGCGTTGAGGTTGCGGTGAATGCTGAACACTGGCGGCTCCAGGTTGTGCGTCATCGCGTCTCTGTATTGTGGTAGAATTCTGAAGATTAGATCCGACTGATCAATCAGGAATATCGCGTTCTTCGCAAGGAGTTTTTTTACTCCGCCTATTGTCTGGTCGAAATCAAAGATTCCCATATGCGGAAGCGGCTGTCCCAGAACGGTTACTAGATCAAATTTGCCACTGACGAGCTTAGATGGTTCTCGGACATCGCCATGGACCGCGTGAAGTTTCAGTCTTCTCTTCTTCGCCTCTCGCAGACCCTTAGACAATAGTCGCTCTTGCAGGTCAACACAGGTTACCTCAGCATCGTAGACTTTCGCGAATGCTATTCCTTCAATGCAGGACCCAGCCATCAAGCAGAGAATCCTCGGCTTTCTCGGAAGCTCTATTCCGGCAAAACTCATTAGCCCGGGAAGATTCTTGATCTGAGCCTCAAGACGCTCACTTCCCTTCTTCGTCTCTAGCCTGTACGCGCTTAGCTCGTCGAAGCTGTAAAGCCAGTCGAGGCTCAAGACGTGTCAGGCGGTAATCTCTATCGGCTGTGGTAATGAGGATTTCCGAGTCACCACTTCCCGGACAGCTCCATTCTCCATCTCGATAACCGTGTCCGCCTCAACCTCTAGATCTCCTACGTGGCTGATGAGGAAGATCTGTTTGAAGTTCTCGGACAATTCTCCGTGCATCAGTGCGAGTATTCCTTCTCGCCGGACCTTGTCTGAGCTACCGAGAGGCTCGTCGAGAAATAGGAATTCCGGATTACGACCCTTAGCCTGGGGAATCAATGCTAGCGCGAAGGCGAGCCTCATAGCCAGCAGCAGCTGGTCCTCGGTGCCTCCCGAGAACACTTCCTTCGGTCGAAACTCTCCCGCCTCCGGATCGAAGACCCTCACGGTGTAATCATCCTCTAACTGGACTGCCTTGTATCGGCCCGACGTGATTACTGGCAGAATCTGGCTCATGTACCTCTCGACCTGAGGCTTGACCCGGTTCCTCAATGATTCGGAGGCTTGTTCTAGCCCTTTGATGGAATATTTGACCACTGCTAGCTGCTTCTGTAAGAGTAGAACCTTACGCTTCTGCTCGTCGACTTGCTCCTCAAGTCCCTTGTTCTCTTCGAGAAACTGTTTCAGCTCGATGATGCGCGTCATTGACTCTTCGATCTGAGTCTTGACTCGCGACACTGACTCGTTGAGACTGTCACGCATCTGGCTCGCCTCATCGAGCAGCCCTGTTGAGAATTCGACTCCTTCAGGTAGGGGAGGCAGCAGCGTGATCTTGAGTTTCTTCTCGACCACTGCGATGTCGAGCTGGGCTTGTGCGAGCCGTCGTTTCAGCTCGGGCTCTTCTCCTAGTCTTTTCTGGAGCATGTTGACCCGTTCTGTTACCGCGCTGAGTGATTGTTTGTCTTGATTATAGATCGATGAGGCTTGTTCAACCACCTCCTTCGGATCAGTCAGCCCTTGTAGATAGCTGGAGTAAGATTCGATTGAGCCTAGGACGTGCAGAATCTGGCTGGACCCTTGCGTGATCATCGCCGCTGAAGCATCGCGGTCTCGCTTCACCTCTTCTAGATCGTTGTTCCACGAGGCGACCAATTGTGCGCCAGTTAGTCGTTCCTGCTGCTGTTTGGATGCTTCAGCTTGCTGCGACAAGGAGACGATTTGTCGAGTTAGCAGAAGGAGCGATACGACCGCAAGAGACCCTAGAACGATGGATAGTGCAGCAAAGGCCAGTATGAAAGAGAGAATGGCTCCCGCGCCGAAGGCGGCAGTAGCGACCAGGTAGGACCAGATTCTTCGAGGTCTGCTAAACGAAGCGAGTTGCGATTCGTCTACGCTAGTGACTTTCTTGTTAGTCTCACTAATCTGCTCCTCTAGTCTCTGTTCTCGGTCCTCAAGTTGTGCTCTCTGAAGTTCAGCACTCCGAACCCTTTCAAGAACCTCTGAGGCTCGTGCTATTGCTCTCTCTGCTTCGGCAAGATCGCCGTACTTCTTGACTTCTGCCTCCGCCTTTGCAAGCTCTGTCCGTTGTGTGTCGACGCTGGCGAGTTGTTGCAGGAGATTGTTTGTGAGAAGACTCTTGTCCTCTATCTCTCGCTGCAGAGAGTCTCGTTCTTTGATCGCTTCACCGTGCTCGTTGAGCGTCTTGTACAGAGTGTCAGTTTCGACGAACCGTTTCTCTTGGTGCTGTTGATCCTTCTTGAGTTTCTCAACCTTCACGTTAAGACTGCCTAGCTGAACGCTTGTTTCCTTGTACTCGCTCAACTGCTCGTTGAGAGTCTCGAGACGCTGCCTCTCAACTGTAAGGTGTCCCGGGGTCCTACTGGTGCCTTCTATTCCATTCCGCTCACTATCGAGCTGATCTTGGACTTTGTTGAAGCTCTCAAGGTTGAGGAAGACATTGATGACCTTCCTACGATCGTCAAGTCGTTGTTTGATCAGGCGTTCGAGATCCTTCTGAGCTACAACGCTGCTCGCAACAATCTCGTCGTATGTTATCCCTCCTAACAGCCGCTCAATTTCAGCTGTAACGTCCTTGACGGAGCTGGCGAGCGCCTTTGTCGTGCCGTTAGGTCTCAGCTCAACAAGCGTTGCTCGGTTGGGGCGGGTCTTGTGAACTTCCCGGACTACGCGATACCTGTTCTCGCCTATGTCGAATTCCAGTCGCACCTGTGCCTCCCCGTTTCCGTAGCTGATGATGTCCTCGTTGCTCGGCATCTTGCTGGGCCGGATCACCCTGCCGAACAGAGCATAGAGGACGGCGTCGAGGATCGTGGACTTGCCGCTCTCGTTGAGCCCGGTGATGAGAATAATTCCCTCGGAGAGAGGGAGTGGTTTGCCGAGCTTGAGTTTCTTGAAGTTCTGCGCCTGAAGACTTACTAGTCTCAGCTTACGCCCTCCTCTTGCAACCTTGCAACCGTCGCCTTCCACGCTTCATGAACGAGCGGGCGCTCCTCCTCTTTCACGTTGGACAACAGGGACTGGAATGACCGACCGAGCTCCTCGAGCGGAGTAGTTCTTGGTAGCGACTCCATTGCTTCTGTTGTTAGAACATTCAGGCCGTCCTCGTCAAACTCTGTGTGAAAGAAACGGTCCTGACAGTATGATTGTAGTGCAGAGCGTTTGTAAGTTGACAGTTGGTCGAGAGACACGCGACCCGTGACTCGAATCCGCAGAATCTTCTCGGCGCCCCGTCTCTTTTCTAGGACATCTTGTACTTGCCGCGTAAGACTTCCACCCTCACCGGTCACCCGGGAATCTAGCGTCTCCATTGGACGGGCGGGCGTTGAGTGGAATTCTTGTTGCAGTATGCCGCTCTTGTCGAGTTCGAGCCAGCTGAATCCCTTCTCCTCTCCCTCCTCGTTAAAGCTGACCCGCTCAGTACTTCCCGGATACATGACCGGCGTGCCGTTGATCGTGTTCTTCTGGTGTCGATGAAGGTGTCCGGACACGAAGAGCTGGTAGTTTCGAGGGATGGACGACTTGCCTATGTGTGTCTCCTGTCCGAAGTAACCTTCGAACCCCTCGATCGGATAATGAGTGAGGAAAATGTTCACGTCTCCCTCACGCGACACTTCTTGCCCGATCAACGGGTCTTGTTCCGGACCAAGCCCAGGGCTTAGACTCATGCCGGTGACGTTGACCGTCTCACTTCCGAAATGGAAGATCTTCGGAGTTGGACGCGGGTCTTGTAGAAAGTAGACGTGTCCCGTTTTGGCGTGGACGGATAGGGGTGAGACTCCCTGTTCTATACTCCTTGGAGTGTCATGATGACCGCTGACCAAGACTGTCTTGATCTCTTTCTCATGCAGTCGCTTGAACTGCTCAGCCACGTAAGCTCGAGTAGGGTTGCCGGGCAGTATACCGTCATAGAAGTCGCCTCCTATCAGGAAGAGGTCTGGCCGGTTCTCAAGAGCAAAATTGACCAGAACATCGAAGCAGTTTTGAAAGTCTCTCTTTCTCTCGAACCTTCTAGGACCGTACTGTACTGCCGAGGGGTCGAGATGGTTGTCGGCCGTGAGAAGGACGTGAACAGTCATTATCCCTTATCCTACCATGCTACCAGAACCGAACGCCTGCTCAGGGCACTGGGTTCCATATTAAATCTGGAGGCGGTCGAACCTGAAGCATTCCAAGCTGTAACCCCGTCATACCATCCAAGGTTTCAACATGGCAATATCCCGTTCCTATAGCGATAGTCTTTCCAAGTGTAAGAGAATGACAGATACAACTTCGAACAAGACTTGGGGCGCCTTCACTCCTGTCATGCCTTCCTTCATACGCCTCGTCGTCGGCGTCATTGTACTAGTGATTGTCGAAGCGGTCGTACTAGGGTTTCCGGGAATATCAAACAACATAACAGGATCGACCATCTCCATCGCGAACATTGTAGTCTTCATGATCGGCCTAATCGTCTGCTTCGTAGTCCTCAAATTCGGCACCCAACTCGCCAATACAGTCCAAGACGCGTACAAGAACTACAAAGCATGGACACCACTACTCGCATTCTTCTTCCAGATCGTAGCAATCGGAATACTCTACGCAGTAACCACCGGAATCGCATCGCCATACTTCGCCGCAGATCCATGGGCCTTCCCATTGATCTTCCTACTCATCGCACTAATCCCAACAATCAAAGCCGTTACCAGCATCGTCCACGCCCTCGAAGGCACGCCTGCTACGAAACATAGCCAGAACTAGTCAAGCCAATCGCCCCTCGAAACTACCCAAGCAAACCTTCTTTCACAGACTCTTTACTTGAGTCTGTGTTTTATTCCTATGAACAAGGTAGACGACAACCCCGACTATCATGGCTAGGGCGACAATCCCGGCGATTATCCCGAAGATGAGAACCTCCGGGAGGAAGAAGCTAAACGCTCTACCCGGAACAACTTGCTGCAGGGCTATCGACGCCCAAGCAGTGTCTAGGGCGTTGGACCCGGGTGATGATCGAATACTGTCTCTGAATCCTCCATCCGAATTCTGATGTGAAACTACGAATGCCATTGCATCGTACGCGTAAGATGCTCTGCCAAATGCATAGAAGGCTAGTGCCCCGAGCGATGCTGAATAGATCGCATTGGTGTCGTTCGCTATTGGCGAATATTTGGAAGATACAGTAGTTAGGAAGTCTAACGCCTTTGATACATGCGTGTTGGTGTCCGCGTAGGATGCGTCTCTCAAGGCGAGTAGCACAAGCGCGGTTATGCTGACCGGTTCTGGTCCCTGCGAATAGATCGGATCGTATGCCCTGCTGCTGGTTAGATTGAAGCTTCCATCAGAATTTTGAAGTGTAAAGAGGTAATTGACCGCTGATTGTTGACCCGATTCGTTTATGGCCTTGGCAGCGATCAATCCCCGCAAAGCTTCGGAGGTGTCAACACTGCTCGACACCGAGCTCCCCAGGCCTATAGAGTAGTAGCCGAAGAACCCACCATTCGACTGCTGGAACCGCAACAGGTTTGATGTGACGGTGTCAGTTTGAGTTAAGTGAAGATTTCCGCTAGCTGCCAGGCTGAAAAGAGTGGCTCCGGGAACATCCGCCTCGCCGTAGTTTCCCCAGAACCAGTTTCCAGAATCATCTAACTCGCCAGCTAGCCACTTGAGTGTTCCCGAAGCTATCGAAGACTGCGTGTTGTTGAGCCACAACGCGTAGGCAGCGGCAGCTGCCCAATGTTGGTAATATGGCCCATATGATCCATCAGATGACTGATTGCTCGACAGCCATCGTAGTGCGGCGCTCAGGCCCGAACCTCCCGGGGTAGCCATTGCGATCGACGATCCCCCTTTCCACCCATTAGCTGAGCCGGAAAAACCTGTGAACGCCGAGGATACAAGAAGAGTAATGATAACCACGACGAATCGGTAGGCGGGCAAAGTTACCCGCTAGTTCGGGACTTGGAATATAAGCATTAGTAACTGAAGCTCTCAGTAGATCATGAGCAGGAGGTCACAGTCTTTGCGTTCGGTATGGGGGGCTGCGGATTGCTGCTGGGCGATGAAGCTCCGTAGGCCCAAGCTAAGGCTTGACCATTTGCTAACCGGATCATGTCAACCCCAACTTGAGAGTACGCCCAGGCATTCGTGTGTTGACAGAACATCCAGATACTCCAGGAGAAACTACCTTGATTGCTGACTCCGTTTATTGCGGTAACGAAGTGTTCGTTCAGTGGGGGTCCATAGAACCTCGCCTGAACATTGCATTTCGCAAGGTACATTGTTAGTGCGTAGGCATTCCAGCTGGAAGGGACCGCTGTTTCGTTGTACCATTGCATTGTGCCGTTGCCATAGCTGATCAGAACATTTGCAGCAATCATGCTTATTCCTGTTGGACCATTTGTTAGATAGTTGCAAAGTACTGATGAATTTGAGACTGGACCATTGTTAGACTTCTCAAGATAGTAGTATGCGCCAACCTGGGCTGACACGATTGTGAGCGCTGTTATTCCGAGAATGAGGTAGAAGACCCGTTGGCTATTCGTTCGCGCTCACGTAATCCTCTGTTGAATATGCAGTCCAACGCGTTTCGCGGCGGCTATTGCGGGAGGGACTACCGTAGCGAAAAACACTAGATTACTTGCTTCGTGAAGTATAGCGAAGGGGACTCCCGTTATCATTCCGATAATGAGCGCTTGATACAGCGAACTGGTTTTGAACACCCAGGACCCGAAGTTTGTCAGGACATCGTAGGCGAAGGTCGCCTGGAAGCCGATCAATCCGAACAGCAGACTCATCCTCCCATACGGACGTGCACTGTTGACCAGATTCCTAATGCGCGTCTTGATTCGGAACAGGATCCGTGTTTCTGAACCTACACCGAATCCGATCGGCTGCTTGTAAATTGACATAGTTTGAAGTCGTTTCGCGATGAGTTCTCGAGCTACGGAGGTACGGCTAAGGAGGGCGCCGGCTATGGCGTACAAGCATTCGCCGGTCATGAGGAACAGGAGGAGCGCGAGGTCATCTTGGCCGTAAGGGTTGATGAATCCGTAGACTGCCCAGATCGAGATAGCCGTCCCGAGCCCAACTTTTAATCCAAAAAGGAAGGCTGCGATGAAGACGAACACGTCCATCAGTTTGACGTTTGGAATGTCTATCATGGCATAGTTGGTGGCGAGAGACAAGGCGGTGAAGACTGGAATGAGGGCCGTCCGCACTAGTGGCGATGAGAGAGACTGGTGACGTGTCCCGGGTTTGAGCAAGATAAGCGGGCAAAGTTACCCGGTGGCTTATAGAATTTCGCTGCGGTTGCCGGTGCATCAAAGCGTAGAGGATTCATGTTGAATATTCTCGAGGGTCTCCTTCTCCATCTGTAGCGTCACGTGTTCTATGCCAAATGATTCTTTCAGTTTCGCGGCCACCTTCTCGAGAACAATAGAACCCTGACCAATCGTGTCCGAGTCTACTGTTACGTGCCCGCTGAGTGCATAGAGCCCTGACGTAATCGTCCAGACGTGCAAGTCATGCACTCCCTTGACTCCATTGACGCTTCGGATCGTCTCTGCGACCCTTCCAAGTTCGAACTGTTTTGGAGTCGCTTCTAGGAGAATATTGGTCGAGTCTCTAACCAGCCCGTAGGCGCTTCGTATGATCAGGAGTCCGATCAGCGCGGCCACGAGTGGGTCTATCCCGTTGTATCCTGTGATGATTATGATGAGGCTGCTGATGATTACCGCAAGCGAGGAAAGAATGTCGCCGAGGGCGTGTAGAAAAGCGCCTCTAACATTGAGACTCGTCTTTCGGTTCGGAGCTAGCAACCCGGCCATGACCAAGTTTCCCATTAGACCGAGCGATGCCACAGCGAGGACGAGCGGGCCTTGGACCCTAGGAGGCTGTTGAAGTCGCAGATATGCCTGGTATATGATCACGAGAGCTACTGCGATGAGTGTTGATCCGTTGACCAATGCGGCGAATATCTCCGCTCTGTGGTAGCCGAAGGTCCGCCGTGGCGTGTGGCGCATACGGCCCAGCCGTAGTGTTAGTATAGCAATTCCAACTGTGAGAACGTCCGTCATTACGTGTGCTGAATCGCCTAGAAGTGCGAGGCTCTGACCCAGCACTCCTCCAGCAACCTCTACGGCGACGATTAGCACCGAGATTCCGAGAGCGATCCAGAGGCGCTTTTCAGCGGCCTTGGATGACAGCGTCAGGTCTATTCCCATTCTGGAAGCGCCGTCCCCGTACCTTCTCTTGACCTTTGGACTATTAGAGGTCGTCCGGAGTAACAGTCCCTACAGTTACAGCTTCTAGTTTCGCCGCATGAAGTCGAGGTCTATTCTTGGCATCCTGAACAGTATTCCTTTTCCTTGTACTATTCTGAATTCCTTCTCGACGAAGCCTATCTGATGGCCCGCGACCTTCTTCACGGTCAACAGCCGGACCATTCGATGCCCCTTTCGGACAAGGTGTAGGTCGATGATGCCGTCAACGACGGATTCTAGATTCGACTCGACCGCTTCCGGGAGGGACCCCTTCGTTCCCGTCATGATGAAGAATCCTCCATCGTTCTTCACCTTGGCACCTAGGACCCGGAGGAAGTTTATCGCGTGACGCACCTGTGCGGTGTTGAAGATAGGGGTGAATGAGTCTAGGAATACTGTGACGGGGCCTCTGGCGCCACTTACCTTACTGGTTACTTGGATGCTGACTTCTGTGAAATCTATAGGGTCTTTGATTGACGTTTCTCCTCCTACTAAGGCAGAGTAGCAGTCGATGAACTGGAGGTTTCCGTCGTCGACGTATCGTTGGACATCCCATCCCATACCCTTCATCTGCCTCTGAATCTCAGAGGGGAACGACTCATAGGTCAATATGACAGCCGGCCTCCCCGATTGTAGGGTCTCATAGACAAGTTGCAACCCTAGTGTGGTGGTTCCGGAGCCTGACTCTCCTCGAATCATCAATGTAGTAGGAGGCTGGAACTCACCATCAGTGAACGTGTACAGTTGTCCGAAGGGGGCGTCTGTCGAGTTGAATCTCCTGAAGAGTAGAGCACTGATGACGCCGCCGCCGATTATTCCCGCCACGACTAGGAAATAGAACAGGTTGAGAGGCTGGTTTGGCGGACCGAGGCTGTTGTTCACCACAGCAACACTCGTGCCTTGCCCGGTGTTGCGATATGTGTCCGAGGCGTTGACGTTGACCAACCAGATCCCGGCAGGATCTGTAGAATTTACTATGGCGCTTCCGACCCATCTCCCCTGACTCGGAACATAGAAGAGAGAGACCCCTGTTCCTATCTGGGCTACCGAGTTTAGTGGGGAGAGATACGCGGTTACCGTGCCAGACGTGAACTGGCTTCCATCAGGGCTCAAAACGCTCGCATAGACAGCCATGACATCTCCGGGAGCGTAAGTCTTGTTCTGGAGACTGACAGTGACGGAGAGCTGAGCTGGCTGCACATTGAAACCGTCGGTCACTCCGACAAGTGGACCGGTATTTCCGTAACCATCGTTGAAACTCGCCGCCCGGATGCTTGACGCCCAAGTACCCGCTTCGCTCGTCAATGGTATGCGGTAGTTGGCCTCGAACATACCCATGGTTGCATCGTAGGTGGCACTTGTGTAATGCGTCGTGGTCGAGTCTGGCTCTACAATGGTTACAGTGACAGCCCCTGACTGCACTGCCACTCCGCTCAGATATGTCGGATTGAACGTGAAAATCTGGGTCTCCGTTCTCACGAGAGAAGTTCGAGAGACCATCAACTGCGGTATGGTAATATTGGTGACCAGTAGCGTGAAGACCTGTGTATCAGCCGGAACCTTGAAAGTTGTAGATCCTTGGAGAGTTACGTTGTAGACTCCCGTTGCAGCTCCGGGAGGAGACTGCCAGAGGTATGACAGTACTCCGTTGGAATCAGCAGAGCCCCAGTTTGGAAAGCCTGGAACAGGGTTTGAGCCGTAGGACATGTCTATCGTCACATTCTCTCCAGTCCTGTATCCGATCCCTTGAATGGATGTCGTGTCTGTCCGCCGGTAGGTTCCCGCGCTAGTTAGCCCAACCTGGAAATGCCCACTCGCGACATTCGCCTTGTTCGCAGGGCTAGTCTCGTCCACGCGGACCGTGTAGTTCCCTACATACCTCAAGCTGGCGGGAGGGAAGTTCTTTGGAAAATCTGTGCTGAGCGTAAAGGACGTGCCGAAGCCAGAGTTCGTGCTGTTATTGGCTGTCCGGCTAGACCCCGAGGGGTCTGTAACAGTCCAAGTGAACGAGTAGGTTGTGAATGTGGTAGCGTTTGTTACTTTGAGTGACAGGACAACCTGACTGCTGGTGGTCTCTTGGAGGCGAGGTGGTGAGATGGTAAGGGTATAGGCTTCACCGGCGGGGGCCCACACTACCGGGCTGATTGCGATCAAGAATATGGAACATGATAGGATGAGAAGAGACATTCTTGCTCTTTGATGGGACAACCTGGATCCTTAGTCCTTCTCCAGGTCGAGCATCTCTCGTACTGCCCATGGGTCGTAACGGGCGTAACCGACAAAAGAGTCCTGTAACCGGCAACGATTGGATACGGTAGTCTAAGTCCACCGTAAAACTAGCTGTGCGGGCAGACGCGGGTCGATTACCTCGACATGCGATTGAAAATTTATCGAGAAAAAGAAAAACCGGTGGGGACAGGGCTTACGATGCCCTGGCCGGGTCTACATGCCGCCTTTCTTTTTCTTACTCTTCTTTTTTGGTGCCATGTTATGTACCGTCGAGTCCGAATGATGTACGGATGTTGCATAATACATCTCCGGTCGCAGACCTGTTCAAACTCTCGCAAGATGGTGAGATGAAAATCATGACCGCTCGACAGAATCCCCGGCTAGATTCCTCGGAAAGTTCCTCCCCCAAGTGACCAGTATCTTCTAAGGATGAGCCCAGCGACTAACCCTCCAAGGTGGGCTGGACCTCCACCGCCTGCGAAAATGTCCAGACCCAAAAGGAAGATTAGCAGGAGCACTACTTTTATTCCCACTGCTGTGCCCATAATGCCGTAGACTGCGCCAGACGCACCGACGGCACAATCGATTGTTGGGGTTCCTCCTGACAGGACGTAGCCGAGCACGTCGTAGCCCACGAATCCCAAACTTCCCACGAGTCCTGTTACGAAGAAAGTCGTCACCCAGCGCGATTTCGACACTTGTTCCTCTAGAATGAAGCCGAAGAACAGAAGGAAGAAGACGTTGCTAGCTATGTGCAGGATGCTCGCATGTAGAAAAATCGCTGAAAGAACAGTCCAAGGGAAGATGGGCGTGGGAGCATCACACTGAACCAGCAAATCGAGGATAATATTTCCCGAGAGTAATGGTTCGAAAAAGTTCCCGACTACTGCTCCGATGATGACATAGACAGCGATAAGAGTCAACGAGAAGATTACTGTCGGGGATCGTAGAATGGTCTTGATCCCTCGGGACCCAGCGGATTCTGAGGCCGATTCCAACGCTAGTCGCCTTGCTGCGAACTCTAGCTATTTAATCGACCCCATTCCGACAGTATGAATGCTGGTCAAAAGCCCTGAACGATGAAGCTCAACGATTTCTAAGCTAACAAAGTGCCCGTTGCCTTGCCTAGACAACTAGTTCTGTATATGTCGAAGGAGGACGAAGGAGCATTCCTTCAGTACTTGCGGTCATCTGGGGACCTAGTCATTCTTCCAGCGACTTCGTCCTCATCCGATTTTCCGCCGGTCGCCGCTCTTCCGGAACCCTCCGAGGACGAAGCTACGCGAAAGTTCTGGCTACGGAACAGGGCTGTTAGTCTCCCAATAGTTACGGAGTTTGTGCCCGAGAAAAACTGCTTTGTGATCGACGGATTCCAATCCCCAGTCGTGGAGCTTCTCCGTTCCTGGACCGTTTCTCATATGATGTTGGGGGGAGTAATCCGAGCTGACATGAACTATCTTGACAATGGCAAGCAAGACCTAGTTCCGAAGCCTGTCGAGTTCAAAGACTGGTTTGATTCGATGCAAAACTGGATTCGGAGGAACTTCAAACATCTGACTCTTCTCACCTACGTAGGCCCAGGCGCCCAAAAGTTCAGAGAACAAGGCGGATTCCTACACTGAAAACTCAAGAAAGAAACGCCTGGGCACGCAAACCACTGGAGTCGTGGGTTATATTGCGATAGATAAATCAACATGAGAAGTTGACCTACGCTCGTCGCGCTTCTTCCATTGATGGGATAGAATTACCCAAAACGCATTCATTTGTGTAAGAATTCTGGGTATGTGTTCGAAAGTAATCGCTCCTAGGATGTTGTGGACCTGCCTTTGAAATATTTCATCCGAAGCTCGGTGAATGGAAGGCAAGAGTCTTGCAACGGCCAAAGAGACACGTGGCTCGGATTCTTTCCTTCTCCGTTCTCCTCTTGACGATCAGCTTAGGCATCCTCGCAGCGGCAAACCTTGCCAAGTCTGCGAATGCGACGCCTCCGTCAGGCACCACTTTTGACCACGCGGTTATCATCATCATGGAAGATCATGGAATACAGGACGTATGCGCCGGGAGTCCCCCTCCCTGTTCAGGCTCTAACGGGGACCCGTATACTGCTGGTCTCGCCAATGATTATGCAATTGGATCCCAGTATCTGGGGGTATCGCATTTCAGTGAGGCCGATTACATGGCGCTGCTTGGCGGTGATACGTTCGGTTGTGGGAACACAGGTTGCCCACCAGCATCCAATCAGAACCTTGTGGACCGGTTTGAATCTGTCGGCTTGACTTGGAAGGGTTACATTGAGGATCAGAATGTTGCCAGCGGCTGCGACACGAGCTATCATGAACCCTATACGCCAGAACACAATCCCTTTGTAACCTTCACCGATATTCTAAACAACCCGGCCAGATGTTCTAAGGTCGTTCTGGCGAACCCGAGCAGTTGTACCGTTACGGACTGTTCTCTCATCAACGACTTGAATTCGGCTTCGGCGCCCAACTTCATGTGGCTCACGCCCAACAACTGCGACAACATGCACGGGTTCACCGGTGTCTGCCCGGAGTCCATTCCAATGGGCGACAGCTATCTGAAGGGTCTCGTACCGAATATTCTGAAGAGTTACACTTTCACCAATACGCGTGCTGCCTTGTTCATTGTTTTCGACGAGGGTACAGGTTGGTGCCCGCTCAACGGAAGCTCGGAGGACTGCGTCTACGCCGTCTGGGCCGGTCCATTAGCTAAAACCGGATTCGCGACAAGCAACCTCTACAACCACTATTCTTGGACCCGGACAATAGAGGTGAACTGGAACCTGGCCAGTCTCACGTCCAACGATGCTAACGCCAAGCCGATGACCGAGTTCTTCAAGACAAACACACCCCCATCTCTTACAACCAGTTTCACCTATTCCCCATCATCCCCTCAGGTAGGCCAGTCGGTCACCTTCACCGCCGCCACCTCTGGCGGAACAGCACCCTTCACATTCAGTTGGAGCTTCGGTGACGGAACAAACGGCAACGCTGCTACTACAGCCCACACTTACTTGAAAGCAGGATCTTACACAGTATCGCTAACCACGAAAGACAGTGGTACGCCTCAACAGACAGCGACGGCTCAGCAGTCGCTCACTGTCACTAACTCGCCTCCTCCTATGCTCACCGCCAGCTTCAGCTACAGCCCATCTTCGCCTCAAAAAGGACAACAGATCACGTTTGCAGCGTCAGCGTCTGGTGGAACACCCGCCTACAGTTTCAGATGGAATTTCGGTGACAGCTCAACCGGAACAGGTGCAAGCGTCACCCACACTTACTCATCGGCAGGAACATTCGTTGTAATTCTAACGGTTAGAGACAACGGCGCGCCACAGCAGACAGCGACGTCGCAACAGTCTGTTACGGTTACTAATTCTCCTCCGCCACCCCTAACTGTCAGCTTCACCTATAGCCCAACATCGCCCCAGTCAGGTCAGCAGATCGCTTTCAGCGCCTCGGTAAGCGGTGGAACATCTCCCTACTCGTTTAGCTGGAACTTTGGCGATTCGCAGACTGCAACAGGCACTACTGTGAACCGTGGGTACTCAACAACTGGAACATTCTCCGTAATTCTGACCGTCAAAGATGCGGGTATCCCCCAGCAGACTTCTACTTCTCAACACTCCATCACAGTCACCAATCCTCCTACATTGACAGCCAGCTTCACTTACAGTCCATCCTCACCCCAAGCAGGCCAACTGGTCACGTTCACAGCATCCGCGGGCGGAGGAACGGCCCCGTACGCTTACAGCTGGACCCTCGGCGACGGCTCGACTGCGACAGGCTCTACGGAGACTCACACCTACTCTTCGTCGGGGACGTTTAACGTTGTTCTAAACGTGAAGGACTCAGGATCTACTCAACAGACTACTACCTCCCAGCAATCTCTGACGGTTGCCACTCCGCCTCCAGCTTTGACAGCTAGCTTTGGCTACAGTCCTACCAGCGCTCATGAAGGACAGACGATCACCTTCACAGGTTCTGCGTCCGGAGGAACCGCGCCTTACACTTATGCTTGGAGTTTCGGTGATTCCTCGACTGGGTCCGGTAGCTCGACTACTCACGCGTATCAAGCAGCTGGGAGCTACTCAGTAGTCCTCAATGTGAAAGACTCCAGCGGCCAGACGACAACCGCGACCCGGACAGTAACAGTCAGCAGCCCTCCTCCCTCCCTGACCGCCAACTTCAATTTCAGCCCGTCTACACCTGAAGCTGGGCAGCAGATCACCTTTAGCGCATTTGCATCAGGGGGATCGAGCCCCTACACATTCAACTGGAATTTTGGTGACGGAACAACTGGGACCGGTTCCTCCGCGACTCACGCTTATCCGTCAGCAGGAACATTCACCGTACCACTCACTGCGAAGGATAGCAGCTCGCCTCAGCAGACAGTTACCGCGCAAAAGTCCGTCACGGTTAGTAGCCCACATGCTCCTCTGGCGGCGAACTTCAGCTACAGCCCCTCGTCACCTAACCTTGCCCAGACAGTCTCATTCTCCGACTCAACATCGGGAGGAACGCAGCCCTACAGCTACACCTGGAACTTCGGGGATGGATCAACCGCAACTGGATCTACCGTTGACCATGCATACTCAACTGCTGGAACTTTCACCGTCGTTCTGACTGTGAAGGATAGTAGTTCGTCGCAGCAGACAGCAAGCTCGCAGAAATCTCTCACAGTTACTAGTCCACCTCCTCCTCTGACCGCGAGCTTCAGCCATAGTCCATCCTCGCCTCAAACACAACAGGCGGTCATGTTCACAGGGTCCGCGTCTGGCGGCACCACACCCTACTCTTTCAGTTGGACTTTCGGTGACGGAGGTGCAGGAACAGGAAGCTCAGTATCACATAGCTACCAATCTACAGGTAGCTATACTGTAGCTCTTACTGTCACGGATAGCAGTGGTCAGAAGACGAGTACATCTCAAACTGTAACCGTTGTAAGTCCGCCTCCTCCTCCATTGGCGACAAGTTTCAGTTTCAACCCATCATCCCCCAACGCCGGCCAATCGATCTCATTCACAGGATCAGCTTCCGGAGGGACGACCCCCTATCAGTATTCATGGGACTTCGGCGATTCGGGAACTGGCTCTGGAAGCTCAGCCAGCCACACCTACCAAACAGGTGGCTCCTACACAGTAACACTGACTGTTACAGATGCGGGAGGCCAGGTCGCGAAAGCGTCTCACACGATAACGGTCAACAAGCAACTCTCCGCCAGCTTCACTTATTCTCCGTCAAGCCCGCTTCCACTCTTGGCTGTGACATTCTATGCCAGTGCGTCGGGTGGAAGCTCGCCCTACAGCTACAGCTGGGACTTTGGCGACGGAACAACCGCCACCGGAGCCTCCGTCAGCCACTCCTACCTGCTCCCAGGATCATACACTGTAACTCTAACAGTGAAAGATGCAAACGGCCAGACCGTGATAACCTCCCAGAGCATAACAGTCCTAACTTCCCTAGTATAGTCCCTCAATCGTGAGAGACCGTGACAGCTCGAAGCTCGAACTGACTTGTCGCTTTTTGGGCCTGGCATAATGAGCGAAAGAACAATTAACGTGATCGTCCAGAGTCCAAACACAGAACCTCCTTGCTGTCGCAAACGGTTTTCAAACAAGTTGATCGATGGATCGATGCCCACAAGAAGGACATCGTCGACCTTACCTGTCGCCTGGTTAACATAGACACTACCGTCCCACCAGGCCTCAACTATCCCAAGATATCCCAGGTACTAGCCAGCGAACTCAAAGACTTGGAAGTCAGGCCATCAGTTAGCTACATTCCTGAGGCGGCCCTTCGTCGTAGAGTAAGCCCTGAAGTCGGGCTCAAGGGTCCTAGGCCAAATACGTATGCGACTCTGAAAGGAGAAGGTGTGGGCCCGTGGATCCTCCTGAACGGGCACGTAGATGTGGTCCCGGCTGACCCGTCAGGCTGGTCGAATGATCCGTTCAAGCCTACGATCAAGAGTGGTAAGATCTATGGTAGGGGAGCGGCTGACATGAAGGGGTCTAGTGCTTGCCAGATATTTTCTATGAAAGCGCTCGTTGAAACTGGCATCAAGTTCCGAGGAAGAATCACTCCGACGTTTACTACTGACGAAGAAGTAGGAGGATACAGTGGTGTGAACTATCTGGTCGACAAGCACGTGATTACGAAGGATGTGGATTATTGTCTCTCAACCGATAGCGGAATTGAGGCTCTGCACGTCGCGAGTCTTGGGGATGCGGAATATTTGATCACTGTGCACGGAAGAGCGGCTCATTCGGGACGCGGGTGGACAGGAGTCAACGCTATCGAATATGGCGCCTCACTTATTGAGGATCTGAAGAAGCTGGGAGAAGAGATCGGCAAGAGACGATCTAAGATCAACGCCGAGCCGATATGGGGGACGAGGAAGATGAGACCGGGATTATACGTCAATACCGCGAAGGGAGGTCTCAAGGGAAATATTATTCCTGATACTCTCGAGATTCTAGTCGACCGCCGCTTCATTCCGGAAGAGAGCGAGGCTCAAGTCCGGAGAGAGATTGCGCGGGTTGTGAAGGAGTTTGCTGCGAAGCATCGAGAAGTCAAGATCTCTATGAAAATGATTCTCGGCTACGATCCGATGGTGACCCCGCCTAATCATCCGCTGGTTCGGACTGTCCGGAAAGTGGCCAAGAAGGTTCTGGGTAGAGATGTTCCGCCTTGCGGTAGTCAAGGATCCACAGACATGGCCGCGGTCAGCGCCCTAGGCATCCCTATAGCAGTCCTAGGAGCAACACGGCAAGACAGCAACATTCACGGAATAGACGAGCATGTTAGAATTAACGACCTTGTCAGCGTTACGAAGATTCTAGCACATACTTTCCTCGAACTCTTGTAAAAATACTCTGCGAATAGAATGGAAAAGAGATTTTCTCTCACGCTTGTTAGCCTAGAACCGGAAATCGGAAAGGCAGTTCTGCGTCACGAGACTCGCGCGCATACCCAAAATTTCTAGAGCGTGGTTAGCTGACCGGATTTCAACGTAGACCCGTCAACCTGTCAGTATCACCGATTGCAAGTCTCCAACTGACCTTGACATGGTTATGGACCCTCAGCCGTTTCCAAGGCGTTTCCTAGGCAATATCAGGTCGATGACGAGGATCATCTTCAATCAAGGGACATGTATCGAAGCTTTGTAGCTGCTCCCTCTGAGAACCACCCCGCAGGTCCTTGACAAGCACCTGAATTTCTTGGACCCGTACACGGGAGGCGAGGTCTGGAAGAAGTGAAAGCGTTGGAATCCAATGCTTCTGTGTTGATGTGGACGCAATTGTACACGTGCTGTTGATATTCGCGGGTGGCGATGTCACTGTATGGATCTTGGATATGCCAGACTTCTCCGACTGGCTCTTGTAATTTTCGTAATTGGTATGACAACCGTGGCGATAACACTGCCAAGGTCTGTCAAGGCGGATTCAACGGGAACAAATTCAGGCCCGTCCGGCCTGGATGGCTCCGGCGTATACGTCAATTGTACTAACCGCTTTTATAATTCGACGACCAATACGTTCGATATGTGTCGAGCTGAGTCGATTACCACAAACCAACCCGATGATCTGATACTAGTCCTGGCTGCTTGCACGAACTGTGCTCAGCCGGGCCAGACCCCTCCTGCGCTTGACAGCGTTGCAGACCAGAGTGGGTTGAGTTTTGCTCCTCGCTATTCATTTGCCATTAACAGCAGCCTCTGGGAATACTACGCAGTCGCTCCTCAGCCGTTGACAGCCGACAATGTCTCTGCCGCATTTTCCAATGTGAACGGACCTCTCAACTTTCATGTCATCGCCGTAGCAGGAGATGATTTCTCCAGCATATTTGATCAGAATCCCTCTCTGCCGTCGATGACCCCGTGTAATCCATTTGCTCCCCAGCCGCTCTCGTGCTCTACCTCTTTTTCGACCTCTGGCAAAGATCTAGTGGTTGCCAGCATTTCGATAAACGACATGCCTGGTTGTCAGACTCCGCCAGGTTTTGCGAAAAACCCGGAAGGAGGATGGTGGGAGGCCGACTATCAGGTTTTCCCTTCTGCGCAGAGCAACTACACGTTCTCTTGCAGTTCCAGTTCCACAGAATACACCGAACCTATAGCGATGGCTATTGACGCAATAACGCTCAGGTCCTCTGTAACCCTGTACACGATTTCATGGCAGGGCTATGACTGGGACGGGGGGAATGAAGAAACGCTTACTCTAAACGGCCAGTTCCTTGCCTCGCTTCCGACAGTTGACAGCCCACAGAACGGGGGCACATGGGCAAGCTTCGCTGTGAATACCACAGTCCTCGTTCAAGGCGTGAACACGTTGACCTTCACGCATGCCAGCTGGGACTGCGGCGTCTCTGACAACGTTGAGAACTTTCAAGTGACAAACGGGACATCGGTAGGCTACACTAACTCCACGTCGTTGCCTCTGAGCTGCGCTCAGACCCTAAGCTATGCTTTCAATGTCTGATCGACCGGAGACACGTCAGGCGGTTTGTGATGACATTGTTCGAATGACATGACGGCCGAGCCTCTACCGAAACGGACGCACCTCAGGAGTGGGCAGAGGGAAGGATATTCGGAAGATCATCCTAGTTGGATTATCTCATCTTGCGGCTTTGAGAGTTCCTGGTACCCATTCGATGTCACAAGAACATCCTGTTCTAGGTTGCAGGTGCCGAACTTGCTGGTCACGGACGGCTCTATTGTGAAGACCATGTCCCGCTGAACTTGCTTCTCTCCCTGCTTACCATACCTGTTCGGCCATCTCGGACCTAGGAGAGGACCGATCTCATGAGTGCTCCTTCCAAGCACGTGGCCCAGTGCGTGCTTGTATTCTGGGTAGCGTCTCTTGACGATTAGGCTTCTCCCTGCCTGGTCCACCTTGTAACCCGGGACCCCCGGCTTCAACGCGGCGAGAGCAGCATCATTCGCATCGCGAGCAGTCTTGAACATCTGCTGCACTCCCTTTGGTACTCGTCCAGAGCCGACGAAGTAGTTTCTCTGAATGTCACTACAATACCCGTCATATTTCACGCCAAAGTCCAGCTTGACAAAATCGCCGTCCTTGATCTTCGTACCATAGTAGCCCACGTGGGCCATAGGAGAGTTACTGACCACCACAGAGGGACATCGATCATACGCCCATGCTGAATCCAATTTTCTCTCAGTCAGAAGCTTGTGCGCAAACTCGTGGACGTCCTTGTCCCTCTTGCCCGGCTTGATCGCGGCCTCAACCGCATCGTAGACCCTTTCACACTCAGCAATCGACTTCCTCACTAGTTCGATCTCGGCTGGTATCAGCCTCGCCCGTAGAGCAATGGCGAGATCCTCGCCGGAGACCAACCGTTTCGAGTAATCCTTCAAAGCAGCTTTCAGGTATCTCTCCATACCCGACGAGAGCCCGTCCGCTGCACCCTCATCATAGCTCGTGTTTACAGCGATCTTCTTCGGCTTCCTCTTCCTGACAAACTCCTTCAGCTTGGGCGCAGCACCCTCGCTACCGTAGCCGATTATTTCGTCATAGAATTTCTGTTGCCTAACCGTCTCCTCCTCAAGACTCCCAACAATAGCCGTCTTTCTCCCGTCGCGCTCGAGGATGGCGGCTGAACGCCAAGTCAAATCGCTGAACCTGAGATCTTGCACCAATGGGTCCTCGTTGCCCTCCCGGGTGAAGGTCAGCCACATGTCTACTCCCTGTGCCTCCATGGTTTCCGTGACGAACTTGAGTTTCTTCTTCAGGAACTCAATCTTGAGAGGCGATCCGGAGAGTTTCACGCCTCGCGTACGCCCAGTGAGCGGACTTATCGTTTTGCTCCCAATCGCCCTAACACTGGTGTATCGAAAAGCCGTCTGGGTATGGGTTTAGTCTTGCTGAATTGAGAATGAATAGGAGCTCCAAGACCACTGAACGACTTTACATGAAAGCGCATTCTATCCAAGAGCGCGCGACTGTGATCCTACTGAATTGAAGCTAGATTACGTGGCCTTTGGCAGACAAGTGCTGGATGTCTGCATTGGGCTGAAGCCAGGCGAAAAAGTCTGGATCAATACGTGGGAACATGATACCGAACTCAGCTCTCAACTCGCACTCCAATGTCTGAAGCGAGGATGCCCGACCCTAACGACGGTCCAGTTTGGCAAACCGTGGCTGTACACGATCCAAGAAGCTCCGGCGGAATTCGCAGAGGGACTCTCAGCTAGCCAGGCAGCACTGTTGAAGAAGACTGACGTCTACATTTTCACGCTCGGACCCAGAATCATTCCTTGGGACAAGATTCCACCCGGGAGGCGTAAACTTGTTACAACTTGGTTCCTAGAAAAGAACAAGTTCGTGCAAGAGTGGAAAACCATTGCCAAGGCCCGGAGGGTAAGAATGCTCGGCATCGAAGCAACAATGGCCACGCCCGAAAGATCGAAGAATCTTGGTCTCGATTATGAGGAGTGGAAGAGAGTCATGTTTGACGGATGCATGGCTGACACTAAGACTGTAGGCAAGCGGGCCAAAACCGTAGAGAAATTGATCCAGGGCGATGAAGAAGTTCGCTTAAAGACGCCTCATGGAACCAACTTCACATTCAAGCTAGATAATCGTCCAGCGGACTCCTTCGACGGCATCATTAGGGAGGACTGGGTGTCCCAAGGACGACCTAGCTTCCTCCCCGCAGGAGGAATTGAAGTCTCAGTTAACGAACGGAGTGGACAAGGAAGAATCGTGTTTGACAAACCCATACGTTCTCTGCTAAAAGAGGCGGTACTCAACAGACTAACGCTCACAGTCTCAGAAGGCCGAATCATCGATAGCTCGGCAGGCAACCAACAGCAAGCATTTGAGAGATGGCTCAGAGAAGGGAAGGGAGACGCTGACCGACTCGCATTCTTCGGCTTCGGCCTCAACCCGAATCTGCGCCACGGCTTCACTCAAGACGACAAGGTCCGAGGCGGAGTCACGATAGGTTTCGGAGATAACTCGGACAAGGAAGGCAAGAACAAGGCCGATCGCGGATTCTGGGCCTCGATGACAGGAGCTACAGTGACCATCGGGAACAAACGCGTAATGAAAGATGGAAAACTGTTAGTGTAAGCAGAAATTCATCCTTTCGGCCTTCCTTATACGATAGAACATCACATCGCTTTCTCATGGTCCAGACGCTCCAGATCGAAGTTCGAGAACTAAAACCGGAGCTGTTGCAAGACTATCTAAGATTCTTCGATCAGGCCTTTTCCGACTTTCCCCACTGGGCCGGATGCTACTGCGGCTTTTACGATACCCCCGGAAACGACTGGGACCCGACAGCGAAAGCTGGACCCCAACATCGAACCGCCCGATCCGAACAAATCGGCACCGGCAAAGCTCAGGGCCTTCTTGCTTACATTGATGGTGATCCTGTGGGCTGGTGCAACGCCCAGCCTAGGGCCAACTTTGCCAACATGCGCTACTACACAGTTGCAGTAACGGACGCCAGCGAGCCAGTGGGCTCCATAATGTGCTTCCTCATCGCACCCGGTCACAGAGGGAAAGGAGTCTGCACCGCACTACTCAATGCCGCAGTGAGCAAGTTCCATCGCGACGGGCTACAGATAGCAGAGGGCTACCCCACTACTAATCTTTCCAAGAGAACCTGGGAGATTCCGTGGGCCGAGGAGAACTACAAAGGACCTCTAAACGTGTACCTGAAGAACGGTTTCAAGATTCATCGGCAACTCGAACGATTCGCAATCGTGAGAAAACAGCTCTGAATCTCAAGTCCCCGCGCATGGATCTCGATTGCGTTTTTTTTTCAAGAACAACCTCATGCGCGACAGTGATAATGGATATGCAGCCTATGCTGCTGAACCGATTAAATATCAAGCTCGATCGAATCCTTGCGTTTGCGAGCGGATGATCGAGGGTTGAGCCAGACTAATAGGAAGGACGGAGGTGCTGAAGAGATCTTGGTGAAGGGTCTCATTGCAGTAGGGATAATTGTCGCTTCGACTCTGGCGGGTCCGTTATGGGCAACCTTGACAATCAATGTGCCCACCTATAATCAGGACCTTCAGGCTACTCTCTTTGGCTTCCTTGTAGGTGTCATCCTCGTCTTGACTGCTCTACTTGCAAAGACGAAGTGACAGCTTCAACGTTCTCGCTTTCTGTCGCGTGCTTCTCGGTCCATTCGTGGCCGCAATGGGGCGCGAACACCCAATGGCAATAGTGCGGGATGGACTTGCCGGGTAGGAAAAGAAACCCGTTCCCGATCAGAACAGGGTTATTCTCAGTGCCATTTGTGGAGGAGTGTCTCCGCTTCCTCAACTAGTTCTTTGATGATAGCTGCAACTGGTTTGACGGTCTTCACTCCGCTCACTGATTCTCCAGCCCAGTGTGGCATGGCCTTGATGGTTCCAGTAGTCTCGATGGTCATGGTGAAAGACTCGAGGGGTTTCACCGGGACCATTTTACCGGTTGAGATGAGTTTCTTGTGTCCCACGATGTCGCCTTTGAAATTCTGAGCTTCTTCTATGCAGAAGCGAAGGACTCTGTGAGGTGCGTTGGGCCAGCCTTCTGAGAAAGCCTCTGTCACAACGGTGTCCTCCGGCTCGCTCGCAATCAATGCCTTGACATATTCGGGATGCGCCCCCGCTTCTGTAGCTGCAATGAATCGCGTCCCAACTCTTGCTCCAGAAGCTCCCGCAGCCAAGACCGCAGCCAAAACTCGGCCGCTACCTATGCCACCGGCTGCTAGCACAGGGACCTTGACGGAATCCAAGACCTGACTCAACAACGTCAGAAGACTGACCTTTCCCCGAACGTGCCCACCCGCCTCAACTCCTTGCGCCACTATCATGTCGCAACCTGCCTCAGCGGCAGCAACGGCTTCTTCGTTCGAGCCAACTTGCCATGAAGCCAACGCGCCTCCCTTGTGTACTAGATCAACCAGTGAAGGGTCCGGTTGGCGATAGAAGAACTCGACAACCTTCACAAGTTTGGACGCCGTCTCCACTTGTTCGTGAATCTCGTTGAGATCGGAGACGAAGGCTTCTGGAATGAGAAAGTTGGCTCCAAAGACGCCGGAGGTATGCCTTCGCATGTCCTCAAAAACCGTGGTCATTTGCTTGGGATCGAAGGACCCCGCGTAAACCATGCCCAAGCCTCCTGCCTCCGAGACCGCTGTTGCCAGTTGAGGACGAGCTAGACCCCCAATAGCGGCTTGTTGTATTGGTACTTTGCAACCAGTCAGATCAGTGAATCTTGTTCTCAGCACATTTACTACCAGTTTGACCATGCTAATGCTGCACACTTAGAATTTGGCCGATTAGCTCGGCTCAGGCAACGACTAACGGGCTGTTAGCGATCTCCATCCGATGAGCAAGCTCCAGCAGAATGTCCACGCGCCTCTCCAAGTTAGGGTATAGGCTGAGAAGCCCATGCCCGCTACCTCCCACGAATAGTCCCGCCAGATTACTCGTCGCCGCACCACCCAACTCTGAGTTGGCCTTAACGATCGCCGAAGCAAGCGCTAGAGGCTTTCCTGTGAACTCAACAGACACTCTGTCGGCCCAGAGTTCACGTTCCCTATGAACCGCTGCTTCCACGAGCCTCAGCACGGGGTCGAATGGGAAAGCGACTCTCGCTAGTTTCGCCAGGCCTTTGGCAGCGGAATCGCCGTTTTTGATGTGCGACAGCTCATGAGCGAGGACAGCGTCCGTCTCATCGGAAGATAAGGACCCCGCGAGCTTCGGGGACATTGCAACCACTCCTTGTCCGCTCAAGCTGATCGAGAAAGCACTACCGGACAGTGCCTCCCGCAGTGAGACTCCGGGCACTCCCATCTTACCAGTGAGAGCCCCGAAACCGGTGGTGATCCCGGAAAGTGATACGGGTGCAGCCGTCATTCTCTCCAACATTCGTGAGAAAGTATACCTGCGTGCGATGAACGTCATCATCGTAGCAAATAGAAGTGATACCAGCAACGAGCTTCCAAGCACTGTGCGAATTGTCAGCTGAGGATGCTCCCAATAGTTCTGTAGCAGTATGCTACAGACCAAGAAACTTGTTCCTAGAAACGACCAGAAGAAGAGCGATAAGACTAGCATCGGCTGCAATAGCCGGGATCGTCTTGACGGATTGTAGCCCTGAAAAGAGTAGAGAGCATAACAAGCAAGTTCGACAGCAGCGACTCCCCCTAGGATCCCAAGGGTGGTAGGCGCAAGGAAGAAGACGCGATAGAGGTCTAGGTCGATCGTTGTTTTGATCCCTTCCGGATCTTCTCCTCTAAACGCTTCAGTTCATCCTTCGGAATATCATCCACGTAGTCTGATAGAGTGGAAATGACTGTAGGACCGAAGGCTGTCAGGAGCCGGTCAACAAATCCCTTGACAACCTTACCTTTCACTTTCTCTTCGGAATGAATCATGTAGATGTAGCGAGAGCCGCCTCTGCCAATGGCTTCATCCCTTGCAAGCATTCCTTTCTTGTAGAGCCGGTCGAGGGTTGTGCTGATGGTAGAATATGCGAGTCCTCGTGAGGGCTCGAGGTCCTTAGCCACTTGTCGGGCCGAGGCTTTGCCCTGGCGAAGAACGCTTCCGAGAACTGCTGCTTCTAGGTCGCCGAGCTCCATGGACAGAAGCGGTTAGGGCTAGCTGAGATATAAGTTTCTATCCTTGTCGGAACTCTTTAGTGAACTCCCGCTTAGCGAGGACGGATTTATGTAGAGTCTCCTGATTGTTCCAACATTCGAGCCGGTTTGATTGATTAGTTTCTGGGCTACGTCTTCATGACCACGCGCGAACCAGCCTCGACGACTAACCCGTCAAAGGCGAACGGTCTCCTTCTCAACAGATACTCCAGAACCTTTCTGCTTCTTCTTTCGGGAATCAATCTTGCACTCGGCCTGGTATTCTACATCTATCCTCCGTTCGTCGTTTCTTATTGGCCGTGGCCGGTGAAAGAGCTGGCCGTCAGGTTCTTGGGAGCGATATTTCTGGCCATAGCCTTCGGCTGTTGGTCTGCAGTTCACGCTAAACGGTGGCAGAGAGCCAAGATCTTGGTGCTCGTCGGCGGGACCTTCTTCGGCATAACAGGCATTGTCTCCCTTGTCAGAGGAATCAATGTGAGCGGTGACGCCTCGACCTGGGTATGGACGGGATATTTCCTAATCGCCGCGGCCGGTTGCTTACTTTTGTTGCAACAATATGGATGGCATCGTAGACAAGCGGAGACTCCGACGTCAACAATGCCAAGGGGTGCCCGATTGTTCTTCGGGATTCAGACAAGCGTTGTTGGAATTTTCGGAATCATGATGTTGCTCGTGCCGGGTTTGGCGCAGCAAGAGTTCTGGCCGTGGAAAGTGTATGTATCTACTCTGCAGACATTCGCTGCATTGTTTCTAGCGACGTGCCTAGCGACGGGATGGGCCACTCAGCAGAAGGATCCTGAAAGAATCAAAGTGTTACTGCCCCTGGATGCCGTGTTCCCGTCTCTCGCCTTATTGGCGGTAGCCATTGGCTGGAGTGTCATCGTTGAGGAAAGTCCCAGCCGGCTGGTTACCGGCGTTTGGGTCGGATTGTACTCCTTCGTGGCCGTGGGCTCAACCATTCTCTATTTTGTGTTGACCAGACGATCACGCTAGAGTCGCGAAAGCGAGCCGATTAATGCTGAGTCGTTCATTATAGGTTCTAGAGCCTTGCTACTAGGATAGCGACTGTGACAGCAAGCAAACCTGCGGCGGGCAACGTCACTAACCATGGCAAGACCATACCACGCAACGCAGATACGATGACTTCCTTCCGACCGCCAACTCCTGCGGTAGACCCCTCGTGGACATGAGTGGTAGATAATGGAGCCCCAAGGTAGGCTCCTGCAGAGACCAACGCTGCGGTTGCGAGGCCGGCTTGCAGTCTCTGCGTATGATCAAGTGGGACTGCCCGATCGACGAGGGTTAGAGCTACACGATGCCCCAGCGCCAGTGAGCCGACTACTATCGCCGCAGCGACAATCGAGTAAGGAACCAAAACTGCGTCTGCGGATCCGGCGAGGAAAAAGAATGCTCCGAGAGCTGCCATTTTTGGAGCATCGTTGATTCCTCTTGCGTAGGCGGTGGCGGCCGCGGAGCCCCAGTGAGAGATCCTGGCGAACCTTGGACTCTTCTTGTCTTCAGTTTTGAGCCGTCGGGTTAGACGACCGAGAATACTCAGTGCGATGAGCGCAACGAAGGGTCCAGCTGCTAGCGGCAGTAGTACTCGTATTGCTAAGAAGTCCAACTTCAGACTTGACAAGCCGAACAGAAAGATCCCTTGCAAAAGAACCGCCCCGAGGATCGTGTGCGTTGTGGAGACGGGAAGCCGAAAGAGAGTTGCTATCAGGATCCATATTGTCGCTCCGATGAGGACAGCCAATATGAAGGATGAATCAGTTGTATTTCGGAGGATGCTTTGAGGAGTAAAGACCGTCAGCAATCTTCCCGATATCAAAATAGCCGAGACGCTTCCCAGACCGCTGAAAACGCCTCCCCAGAGTAGAGGTCGTCGGCCCAGTCTAGGACCTCCTGGTCCCGTGCTAGACATTAGTGAAGCTACGCTCTTTCCAACGTCATTCGCTCCATTCGCAAAAGCAAGGACGAAGAGAACAGTGAGACCGACTTCCTCGACTAGCATCGCCGAGAAAACACTCGCTTAGAGAATTAATCGTTTCACTTAGGAAGCAATGCCGGTAATCCGTCTAGATGCCAATTGTGAAGAGGATGAAGAACATTGCCCACAGAGGAAGCGCGATTCCGAGTCCAACTAGAAGGTTTTTGCGAAATATCTTGGAGCCGTCCAACGGCGGGATGGGTATCATGTTGAATGATCCCAGTCCGACATTTAGCTCAAAACCAAAAAAGGCGACGGTACCCAGGAATCCGGATGGTGCAACTAGAAACAATGATAGAAACGCCAAGGCGAATGCAAGGTTGATTCCAGGTCCGGCTGCTGAAATAATCATGTTCTCTTGGTCGGGATCACTTGGCCTATACGTGGAATCGCGGCCGTAGTATGCCATCGCTGCGGGCGCAATGTAGACCGCTCCAGGAGCACCAAAGACGATCCCTCCTCCTGAAAATACCACGATGAACAGCGTCAGCAATAGTCCCCACATCCAGAGGCGGAAGTGCGCGACATACCCGCGTCTTATTGCAACGAACTTGTGTCCCATTTCGTGGATGATGAATCCGGTCGCTGTAGCAACAAAGCCGGCTATGACCACCTCAAGGCTACCTATTCCAGTAAAGAGACCCACAAAGTTCTGGTAAGTGATCGCGATTGAGAGCACCAGCCACGCTATGATGATCGAACTGATTTCCCCGGGACTGAACTGCGATGACACTTGTCCCTTAACCGGGTAGCGTTGGCCCTGTCTTCTCATATTTCGATTTGCTTCTGAACATCTGACATGGCAACTCGGGTATCAGAATCCCTTTCTTCGCGGTTTCCGAGAGGGCCATTTCCGAGAGGAGGCACGGCGTGGCCCAGGTTCCGCCTTATCAGGATCTGAAGGAGGCGCCCAAGGAGATCCGTCGAGCAGCCACGGTTGCGCTCGTATGCAATTCTGTCAGTCGGGCCATTGGAATTCTGACCTCAACCATCATCATAGCCACCCTACCCACCTGGGTTCCGGGCCTCTTAGCATACCAGCCCATTCCTATCGCACTAGTCGTCCTCACAATTGGATGCGCCATTGTCGGAAGCAAGGGTTCTCGCATAAGAGAAAGAATCGCGTCAAGGGACTACGAGAAGGCACGGTCTGCTAGTCTCTCCGCAGCTATTCTAGGCTTCATCATCGCCGGCGTAATCCCTGGAATACTCTACATCTATCTCTACACGCGCGTCGGAAACGTGATGGTCAAGCGGCGACCTGACGACCCTAAGACCATCTATCTCCTGCCCCATCCTAGCGAAGGACTCTTCCTCGGCCGATACATCGGATGGGCGGCCGCGTATCTGCTCGTCTTATACATCGGCTACACTCAACTGCCCACGGGACTTCGGGGAATCAGCGACTGGCTCTCGCCCGTCCTCGGAGTGCACTTCAACACTCTCATTGTCGCGGTCTACCTCATATTCACCAATCCACTGACCTATCCGCCAGTCCTCTCACTCTGGATCACCGCTGGGCTACTGGGCGGAATCGTCGCGGGAGGCAAGGTTGGACGGGGATTCATGGTAGGTCTCGCAGTCTTCCTCTCAACCCTGGGAGCAATGGGACTGGCCGCACTCTCAATCTTTCGAGGAGTAACCTCGGGCGGCTTTCCAAACATTCCTCCTCCACCACCAGGCTTCTCCCTGATCGCGGCCGCGACAGGTCCAGTGGCAACCGACCTCCTACCTCTCTTTCTACAAGCATCATCGCCTACAGATCCAGCCTTCATTCAGAGCGTCGCCCTGACACTTGCACGAAACGCCGGCCTGATCTTTACGATTGTGACAATCTCTGGACGCGCAGCTTCCCTGATCTGGCTGGGCAGCATTGACCTCGCCAAGTACGTCGTTGTTCTGATACATGGAAAGCCGGGATTGAAAGAAAACCGGAACGTCGTCGACCGGCCGGTACTGAAAACTGCAGTAATCCTCCTAATGCTTCTGCCGATCTTCGCAATCCCACACATCTCAACAACATCCCCTCCATTCCAAGCGGCGGTTCCGGGCCCGTACGAGCAACGCCTAGACGTTGCACTCGGCATGCTCGGAGCGCCAAACATGAGTCTCCAACTCACAAACCTTGACCTGTCAAGCAAGGGTCTCGTCCAAGACAACAACTACGCCGGCGCTAATGTAGCAGCGTTCATAGTGAATAACAACGACTCGCAGGCTTTTGGGAACGGAGAGCAGAGCCAGATGCTTCAAATCATCTCACAGCCCGCCCTTGTTACATTCTATTCCGGTGATCCCAAAACAACCGCCGCAGAGTCTGCCGCAGTCGAAGCCCAATTCTCTCAAGCACTTGGCGTTCCATTCACAACAATATTCTCACTACCCATGGGTGGACAGGGAACCGCGACAATCTATGCTCCCAACCCGGAGCTCTCCAACTATGACGCGCTGACCAAGCTGATGGCTCTACTTCCAAGCCAGAGCTTCTCTAATCTCATCAACCCTGCAAACATTCAGAATATGAAGTATTTCGCAGCAATCGGAGTAGTACCCATAACAGTCAATGGCGTCCAAATTACAGGTTTCAGTTTCGACATGAACGTTCAATTTCCACGCCAGTACTACAAAGGAGGACCCCACCAGCTAGACCTCAAAACTCTCCTAGGCTTCCAGAACAATATTGTAGGGGACCCCGCGGCCAACGCATCTCTTGTCAGCATGAGCTTCCAGCCAGGCACAATCCTCTACAGCCCCCTCTTTCCTAATCCCTTCTACAACAACGCCACATCAACCTACTACCTCAACGTAACATCGAGCTCTCAACCCGACTTCGTGGCGAATTTCAACTATCCCTTCGCGCCTGACATCGTAATCCAGAAGACCAGCACTCCCGCCTCAGGACCCGTCGGAACAATACACATAGTGGTCGTCACGATCCAAAATCTCGACAGCGTAACAATCACCAACTTGAACGCCAGCGACCCCCAAACCTCATCAAACTACTCTCAGACCCTGCAGATTTCTCCCAGTGGGACCAGAACGCTTCCACCCTCGTTCCTCAATCCAGGGAACAGTCTGACGTTGAGCTACACAGTTACCACAACAAGCAGCGGAGTTTATGTCCTCTCTCCAGCTACAGCGACCTTTCTCTGGACAGCACCCAACGGCACGAACATCTCCTATACCATCAGCACCGACCCGACTGAGATAACGTCCCTCGCGGGACCCTTGACCCAGTTCACTCGGACCTTCACTGATTTTCAGCCCTACTCCTATCTGCTCCTAATTCCGCTGCTCCTGACGCCTGTTGTCGAGACCTACAGGCTGTTCAAGCGACGCACCCGACGGAAAAAGGAGAAGGAGATGCAATCATTCTATTCCGCACCGCCTGCCCCTCCACAGCTAACCGTTGTGAAACCCGCGGATTCTAGTACCGGCTCTAATACCAGCAATCCCCCACAATCCTAGAAAGAGAACAGAACAGCTTCACTACTAGTGAACAACCCCAAGCACCCCTCTGTTTCCACTGGAACCATTGGAAACGGCACCTTGCAGCCTGAAAATGAATTCACTACACGCCACGCAACGTGAGGGGAAGGTCTTTTCTACATGTGAACAGCGAACAGTGAAACTCCCTCCTCGGAGACGAGTGCCTGTAACGTGAAACCCCGCCGGTTCAAACTAGAGTTCTACGATGATGAAGGCGTCAGACACTCGATAACCATAGACGGCCAAATCACGCGCGAAAAGGTGGGAAAGCTATTGGACCTCGTAGAGGTCATGGTAGGAACCCCCCGAGCGACCGCTTCCGCCCTAAGCATATCTCCCCGAAAGTTTGACAGACTCGCGGGCACAATCATTTCAGAGCTTAAGCAACGAGGGTTCACCGCTTCCGATGCTAAAAAAGCCTTTGAGAATTCATTTCCAGAGAAGATCCCTCTAAGCACGGTCTCCACATACCTAGTGAGGCTAGTAGAGAGGGGGGTCCTGGACCGAACGGAGTCCGGCCGGAACGTCAGCTACAGGGTCAAGTCTGAGGAACCAAGATCTCTTCTTTCTCTTCGTCCCTAGTCTCCTGTTTCTTGAAAGTCTGGTTAACTCTCTCGACCAGAGAGTACCTAAATGGGATCCTAGTCTGGTCTCTCCGGACGTATCCCTCCTCGTACAGCTTCTTCATCAACCGAGCCGTGTGCTCCCTGGAGCGACCTACCACGAGGCCAATCTCAGGGGCGGACTTCGGCCCCTCCTTGGCCAGCAAGGTTAGGACCTGCAATTCAGTGGGGGTTGTGGTCGAAGGAAGGGTACCCAATTCTCGTACGGGAACCACGACGCGCCGAGAGAGAACAGCTTCTTCGGCATCAATACGGACGGGTGCTACCGACGACTCACTCGCTTGATTGCGGGGTTCTTCCTTTCTAACGCGGCTTTCGTCTACCTGACCTGAACTCTCTATGGCCTGTTTTATCCAATTGATAGATTCCCTAACAAGCCCTTCTGCTTTCTGAAGCCGCTCAAGGAGCACGAGATCCGAGAGTCGGCCCCGGTCCACCGAGATCCTGAGATTCTTAATCTCGGTTGACATGGCCTTTAGGCTGTCCTCAACAGTACCTACTCGTTTAGAAAAGGAGTCGAAGAAGAGTCTTGCAACATCCATATTTCGACCGGCCTCATGGTCGTTCTCCTTCTTCTGACGTGAGAGAAGCCCAAGCATTAGTGTGACATCACGCTCACGATTACGTGACATCACATCGTTGCGCATACGCATTTAACATTAACCCATGCGGGAGGTCACAGTCGTCGCCCTGCGATGTCACGAGTGATATTCATGTGACTCCAGTGTTGCACCTTGACGTCAACCGGGTGATGCCGGTGCACATCGCATCACAATGCAAACCTCGCCAGAATTCACTTACGCTTCCCTATTTACGGAATCCAAGTGATATGTGATTATGTGATGTGACGTGATGCACTTCGCGCTACGTGACGTCACGTGTCACGTGTTTCCCAAAGAGTGCCAGAAAGGCCTCTTCCAAGTCTCCAACGATTGTGTCGATCCGCTCACGATACAGTCTCGGGTCGTCTCTGGCAAGTTCCGCAAACTGAGTCATCTGACTCTTCAGCAAGTCTGAAGCTTCGACGAACGGTGCCAGAGATGGACTTTCAATTATTCCTCCGTACCCGAGCAGTAGGATCGTGTGAATCGCCTCTGAAACATTCTCTCTCGCCTGTCTGAGGGTCCTGTTGAGTGCTCCTCGGCTTATTCCCTTAGCATTCCGCATTAATTGCGCCATTTCACTCCGTGTCAGTTGTTTGTTAGCCATATCATGCCCTAGTTGGTCCACAAGGAGGGTTTCAAACTGAGCTTGAGTTACATTGCTCCTCAGGAGGAGCCTCGAAATTATTGGATCTTTCAAGATACTCTTGATTGTCGCCTTAGTTCCCTCTTGCCAGCTGGTTGATCTACTCAAGGTCCTGAGCGGATACATTTTCGTATCCACGGCTTACGTCTTTCGTTAACCCAAACCCAAAGAAATCAACTCTAGGCAACTCGAAACCGGAATCTCAACTTCTTCGCGTGCAAATTGCCAGACGGTTACACTAGCCTTATTCGGAATCCTAGACCCAGTCGAAATCGAGGCCGTCCGAATCGCTATGGCCAGCCAAACGAACTCAAACTCGAACAATTTCGTACTTGACATGGTCTCCGACGTGTGCCGGGTCGAAGGTTTCAACGTCGAGAAGAATGTCCAAGCAGACGACTCCGGCGACCACTTTGTGGACATTATAGCGTCCCGGACAACGGGCAAGACGACCCAGAGAGTAGCGTTCGAATGCTGGGAAGGAGATCGCCAGGTCAACGGACGCGAGGTTGAAGGCTTCGTAAATCGGATCAGAAGTGCTGGACTGTCAAGCGGGATCTATGTCTCTCCCAAAGGTTTCACGGGGGACGCGGAGTTCATCGCTCGAAAATTGGGGGTTGAACTCTGGGACTTAGCCAAGCTGAAGGAACGGGTCGAGAAGATCAAGCCTCCCGAACGTCAGAAGGTCCCCGGGACCCTACCCGTATCTCGTAATGTCGCGTCGAAGATTCTGGCCTACGGACTCGAGAACGGTAGCGTACTCAAGCTTACCTCAATGCCGAAACTAGAATTTCGTCCATACTTCTTCGCAGATTTTACGTTGAATCATGGGAAAAAAAGAAAGGCGAAGGGGGTGATAGTGTTTGATGGTGTCGACGGAAGAGAGTGCGACGCGGGACTGTTCGAGGGCGAGCTAAAGAATCTGCCTGGATCAGGCCTTTTCGTGGACTGTCTGGAAATAGAATCCTCCACCGGTTCGATGCCGCATCTTCCTCCCGACCTTGAAATGAAGAATACGGTCACCGTCGCACCCGCAGGGGTAGCTGAGGATTCCATCAGAGCGCACACGGGTGAAATTATCGGAAGAGAGTCAGGGGCCCACCCCGACGATATTTCTGTGTCTGACATCACGCTTCTACACATACCGATCGTGACAGCCGAATTGGTTGCTCTCGGCCGTTCCTATCGAAAGATTCTCCAAGCGGCGACCAGCAAAATAATCTGGGACGAAACCCGGAAATGCAATCTATGCGACAAGGCTACTCAAGCGGTTTGCGAAGAATGCGGGGGAGTGGTCTGTCACGAGCACACTCGATTGTGCAGCTCCTGTCGAAAACATCTCTGCACAGAATGTGTCACCACTAAGGGCGTCATTAACAAGAGCCCTCTCTGCCACAACTGCAAGAAATAGTATGCCTTCTGCTCGAAAGACTGCGCGAGAAACTAGTTTGTCTTTGAATCCGTGTTCAGCATAGACCCTTGAAGGGTCCTACGAACCGCCTATCTTGACGTGGGGATGTGGTTCAGCGCGGACTCGGTCCGTTTCAGTCGTCGAATCGTATCCTCATGCCTGCTAATGTGATTCATCAGGTCTAACCTTAGCTGATGCATTGCTATCTTCGCAGCATCCACTGCAGCGCGTTCAACTAGCGGTGTAAGCTTCTCTTCCAATCTCCGCAGCAAGTCCTCTTCCAGTTGCAGGACCTCTTCTTCTCTCAAAGCTTCCATCGTCTCACCTCCGCCTCAATGCCTCGACCTTTGTAACCGTAGGCAACGCTAGTGTCTCGACTTTTCCGGCCTGTTTCGCGCACAGCGCGCATTCCCATACGCGATCGCATAGAAATCGTTCATAGTTCGAGCATCTCCGGCGGAAATATTCGTTGAGCTTGTTCTCTTTCGAGTTCTCTTTTCCAAGCATCCGGTTTTCCTCCCGAGTCTCCAATGAACAGTTGCAATGAACGTCCACACTAGCCTCCAGAGGACGACTAAAGCCTCCTGTAACCTAGAGCCTAGTCGAGAGGTTGCGCGGGAAATAGTCCTCTAGCGACCAGCCCTGCGACACGCAAGGGCTCTGGAATTCTTGAGACATACGACCACTCTTTCAAGATCCTTCTCGCTTCATTGTCTTCACAGCCAAACCCTTCATAGAAGATCGGACCCTCGTTCCGGACTGTTCGCACCTGATGCAGCGGACCCAGCGAGGATAGGACCCGCCACCTTCTCCTCCAGTCTGGAAAGTGCCTGACCAAGGCGCGTTTCACAGCTCTGTTATTGGGTCGAGACCCAATTACGACAATTGTCGGTGTTCTGAATCTTCTCTGCAACACTCTAGGGTTGATGATGTTGAAGCCTGCGTATGTTGCACCGGCTAGGAGAATCGGTGAATCTCGAATTTGGAGCGGGCCGAGTAATCTCGACGCCACGGCCGTAGCGTCCAATCCGTCCACGCTTATCCGTGCAACTCTCGCCTTCACAAGATGTGGCCCGTTCAGTTGCGCTACGACTATTGGGGCTGTGGACCCGCCTAATCTTCTAGACAGAAACGGTCCATCGTCGATTCCGACACAGCTAGTGATTGTGCTGTTTCGGGAGGCTCTTCGGTGCATAATTTAGGAGCCCTCTAACGAGTCCATCGCTGCCGAACGTCGATGTGACGGCGCGGGGCTCAACTCCCAGCCGGATCTTCTTCGTCCGCCCGTACCGGCCGAAGCTCACAACACGCGCATTAACGATTCCCATGAGATCCAGCTCGTTTAGCAATCCGCTCACCCGCCTCTGGGTCAACGATTCAACCGCGGCAGCGGCGCACAACTCCCGGTACACCTCGTACACATCACCAGTGACCAAGCTCTCTTTCTTCGCGCTCTCCGAGTGTAGGATGGCAATGAGGAGGATTCTGGAATGAAGCGGCAGCGAAGACAAGGCCTCCGTCACCCTATCATGCTCCACCTTCTGCTGAGCCAAACGAACATGCGACTCCAAGATCCCCTTCTCTCTCCCTCTCTCCCCAATCTCACCAGCAACTCTGAGAAGGTCAAGCGCCCTCCTGGCATCACCATGCTCTCCCGCAGCCATAGCGGCGCATAGCCGTAAGGCACCCTCTTCCAAGGCTCCGGGTTGAAACGCGGCCTCTGCACGATCCCTCAAAATGTCGTACAGTTCATCAGACGAGTACGGTTTGAAAACCAGCTCTTCCTCTCCTAGAGAGCTTAGCACTCGAGGATCCAGGAAGTCCTTGAAGTGAAGGTCGTTTGAGATTCCGATGACGCCAATCCATCCGCCGTCCAGGCTCTCGTTGATCCTCGTCAGCTCGTAGAGTAGACTATCGTCTTCGCTCCTCTTGACAAGAGCATCAATCTCGTCCAGGACGACCAGAAACGCGGAACCCCGCGACTGCAAAGCATCCCTCAACCGATCCACCAGTTCTCCCACGGCGAGCCCGGTAAACGGGACCTCCTGGCCTAACGCTCGGCAGAGATCAGCGATGACACGATAGTTCGTGCCGGCAAGCCGACAATTCACATAGCTAGTATCCACAGCGCGTCCGTAGTCTCTTGCTTTCTTCTGCAGTCTATCCAAGACGAATCTTGCGACGATCGTCTTCCCAGTCCCAGTCTTTCCATAGGCAAAGAGATTGGACACTCGTTCCTTTGAGAGCGCGGGCGCCAGGACAGAGCCGAGGCGCCGGATCTGTTCCTCTCGATGGGGCAGGCTTGTGGGCATATAGTCGTGTCTTAGCAGATTTCTGTCTTTGAAGATCTGTCCTCCAGAGAGCACCTGTTCGAAGATGAGATCGAGTCCTTGCTGCGACAAGCTGTGAGAACACTTCTGAATGATTCAACCGGTCCCTGTTCCAGTGGAATTAAGGGTTCTTGTGCATGGATTTCGACTGGACCGACTAAACCCATTACACCCACCCCTAAGCTTCCAGTGCAATAATTGATCATAACATCAAGGGTGATTCTGTCTGTTGAAATTATTACTCCAGTTGGTTAGTAGTGACTCTAGCGGATTTAGGCTAACCTGTATACTATCACCGATGATACACTACAAAACAATCATTGAGATTGCGCTCGAGCTATGCTACAATTGTTTCCAGAGGAAAAGGAGGGGTATGGGAGTCGTCTATTCGCCCATCGAATGGACGATGATTGTTCGATCGCGCGGTCGAACATCAAATTCGATAAAAACGATCTGCTGCCAAGTTCCCAACATCAATTTCTTTTCCACGAAAGGCACCGAAAGATCAGGCCCAACCAAGGAAGCTCTAACATGAGAGTGACCATTTCCATCATGCCATCGCCTCTCATGCTCATACGAGCCATCTCTAGGGGCAACCCTCTCCAGAATCGAAGGTAAGTCAGCTAGTAGACCCGGCTCATACTCTATTGTCGTCAGCGCGGCTGTTGATCCTGGCACAAACAAGAACACGACACCATTCTTGATCGTCCCATTCCCGACAATAGTTTCTACTTGGTCGGTGATGTCCAGAATCTCCCCTTCCTTCTGGGTCGCAACTCTGACTACGTGGGATTCAACTGTCATGATCTATCCACCTTGTCAGGCAAGGAATTAAGAGTGAAGGACCAGTTAGAGGTCCTAGAATTGTCCAAGGGAAGCGGGGCCAAAGACCTCTACGTCAAGAAGATCCGTAACGGCTCAGTGATTGACCATATCTCTGCGGGCCACGCTCTCGACGTTCTGAAAATTCTAGGAATCGATGGCGGTGGAGGACACATCGTCAGTGTAGCAATGAACGTGCCATCGAAAGCGGCTAGCAAGAAGGATATTGTCAAAGTGGAAAACCGAGAGCTCAAACCTGGCGAAGTGGATAAGATTGCGTTGATCGCGCCTAGCGCGACGATCAACATCATACGAGACTATGAGGTGGCAGAGAAAACCCGTGTCAAGCTTCCAGAATCTATTAGAGGGATAGTGCGCTGCGCGAATCCGGCGTGCGTCTCCAATGCGGGAGAACCCGTTGAGCCAAAGTTCTTGGTAGAACGACAGGATCCTTTGAGGCTGCGCTGTTTCTACTGCGTACGCATCATGGAGAAACAAGATGTTCTCAAACAGTTCTAACACACAGATGACTGTGGTAAGAGAAGAGAATGCTATCCAGTCACTCCAGGCTCTGTATCATGAGAGAAGGGAGGCCATTCAGAAACGGCTGGCAGAATTCAGACAGGTAATGCAATGGAAAGACGAGGAGGTCTTTGCGGAACTATGCTTCTGCCTTCTAACGCCACAATCGTCAGCTAAAGCCTGCTGGGAGGCAGTCACTGCGCTCAAAAAGCAGACTCTTCTCCTCAAGGGCAAGCCTCCTGAGCTTGAGCCATTCTTGAGAAGTGTTAGGTTCTCGGATAGCAAAGCGAGGTATATTGTTGAAGCCAGGGACATGTTCTCGAATGATGGCAAGTTGCAGTTGAAATCCAGGATCTCAAGCTTCTACAATCCCTTCGAGCTCCGTGAATGGCTTGTCGAGAACGTCAAAGGCCTAGGCTACAAGGAGGCAAGCCATTTTCTGCGAAACATTGGACTGGGAGAAGGGTTCGCCATTCTCGACAGGCACATCCTCCGAAACTTGGACCGGCTCGGAGTCATCACAGAGATACCCGTATCCATAACAAAAAAGCGGTATCTGGAAATTGAAGAGAAACTGCGAAGATTCGCAACAGAGATAGGCATACCTTTAGCTGATCTAGATCTTCTCTTCTGGTCGAAAGAGACTGGATGGATCTTCAAGTAGGAAATGGACATGGGCAAGATTGGGGTCATGGCCGATAAGGAGACGAGCATCTACTTCAAGCTCGGCGGCGTCAGGAACACCTGGGTCGTCAAATCGCAAGAAGAAGCGGTAAAGACCTTCGACGAGATTAAAGCGAAACAACTCGTCTCCCTAGTGATTGCGACTGAGCCTGTCTTCGACTGGATCAAAGAGAGATTGGGAAAGAGCAAGAAAGAGATCGAACTTCCTCTGGTAGTCTCGATTCCGACACGCAAGGGGGGCAAGGCCCAGGTCGACCTCCTGGCAGATTTGATCAAGCGTACCGTCGGCGTAGAAATCAGAGTTCAGTAAGCGCAGTGTAGAGACACAGGATGTTCAAATAACGCACGGTTCCTCTAGAGAGAGTAGGCCTTCTGCTGTGCGGTCCATTGTAGTCGAGTGCGTCGTGCCCACCGCTCCATCTAGGGCAGACGAAGTCAAGACCATGGCCCGAAGTATCGGCTATGACGTGGTCGATACAGTAATCCAACACCGAAAGAGCCTACACCACACGTACTGTATCGGGCCCGGAAAGCTCGACGAGGTCAAACAGCTGACTTCAGAGAAGGACATCGAGGCGGTCTTGTTCGCAAACAGGTTGCCTGGGTCCCAAGTCTTCAAGATTCAGAAGGTTCTAGGCGGAACTGACATCAATGTCATAGACCGGAACATGCTGATCCTAGAGGTCTTCGACCGGCGCGCAATGACTAAAGAGGCGAAGCTGCAAATCGAGCTAGCTAAACTCAAGTACACTTTCTCCTGGGGCAAAGAGTTTCTGAGATTGAAAGGTATCCTCGGAGAACAGGTCGGCTGGAGTGGTCCGGGAGAGTACCCGTACGCTGATTACGAGAGAGGTGCACGTAAAAGAATCTCTCATGTTGAGAAAGAGTTGCGCGACGTCTATGCAAAGAAGAAGACTCTCAGGGAACACCGTAAGGAGCTTGGATTCCCAATAGTCGCGCTAGCAGGTTACACACAGAGCGGGAAGACGACTTTTTTCAACCGGGTTGTTTCAGAGCACAAAGACACTGGACTGGGTCCATTCACAACCCTGTCAACATACGCCCGAAGGGTTGACTACAACAACGGAATGGACACGTTCAGTTTCATCCTAGTCGACAGCATCGGATTTATCGAAGACATGCATCCCATAATTCTCAAAGCGTTCAACACCACTCTCGGCGAGATATCCAACTCCGACCTCATTCTCCTATTCATTGACATCAGCGAGGAAGAGGAGATGGTCTTCAGGAAGCTTACAGCTTCGAATTACACTCTGAAACAGATCGCTCCCAGTGTTCCGCTTCTCATCTGCATCAACAAGGTTGACAAGTCTGACGCGAGTCATCTCGAAGAAGGAAAGATGCTCGTGTCGAGGGTCTTCCCAGGCATACCTCAAGTTACCCTCAGTGCTCTGAAGGGACTCAACACTCAGGAGGTCCTCCGGCTGGGCTACCAACATCTGAACGGCGGAAGCAAGCTTGAAACTCTAGAGTTACCGACCTCATCATAGTAGATTCAGCCAAACCCTAAAATTCTTCATTGCCATACCAAGTAGATTGGTTATCATAGTTGGAGTTACGTAAACTACAGCGGACCCCGGACGGCACCTACCTCGTTACGATTCCGAAAGCTTGGGCCAAACGAGTCGGGCTGGACGTTGGGTCAGTGGTCTCCTATGAGGAACGCCAGGATGGAAGACTACTGCTCTCGCCTAAGATAGACGAGGAGAGAGCCCCACTAGAGGTAGTTTTGGAGGCTTCCCCCTTCGTTAGGCGAGAGATCATCGAGAGATACTTGCTAGGCTATGACATAATCAGAGTCCAATCAAAAGACAGTTTCCCTCCTGAGATTAGAGAAGAGGTCAGACGGACAACCAAACGGCTTGTGGGGCTGGAGGTGCTAGAGGAGGACTCAAAGAAAATAGTTCTACAATGCCTCGTCGAACCCTCATTGCTCAACCCCGAGCGCATCTTACGCCGCCTGGAGATGCTCTCCATGCCCATGCAACTCGATTCCGTTCAGGCGTTCGTCTCGTCCAACAGGGAAGTGGCCAAAGGCGTCGTGGAGAGAGACGAAGAAGTCGACCGGTGGTACTTCTTGCTAGTCCGGCTTGTGCGGGCGGCGATCTCGGACACTTATCTTCTTGAGAAGATCAAAGTCTCCTCAGTTGACTGCCTCGACTTTAGACTACTCGCGAGCTACATCGAAAACTTCGCTGATTACGCAGTGACAATAGCGGAGAACACGCAAAATGGAGTCACAATTCCGAAAGAAGAACAGGCATTGCTGGAGAAGATTGGTACGTCGGTGAACGCCATGTACCGGGACGCAGTAGGCTCCGTGCTCTCTCGAGATCTGAAACTAGCTTCGTCCGTGGGACCCCGGTTCAAGGATACCAAGAACCAGCTCTCCGAGGCTGAGGCACGGGTCGCAGGCTCAGCAAGACCACTCGTCAACCATTTAGTCGCGGTCACGATTGCTCTGAACAGGATGTGCGAAATCTCAGTGGACATCTCGGACCTCACAATAACGAGGTAGCTGTTCTCGACAACAGCATAAATCTGGAAGCCTCGACTGGTCTAGACGTCTAGGTAGGTCGGCTTTTGTCCGAGGAAATGCGAAGAGCAGTAGGAACCATACTAGAGGCAGGCTTCCAGATGGAATCCGAGGCCTTCAAGACCCTCGTCGAGAAAGGCCGCGAAGACTCGCTCAAACCCCTCGTAGACGAGGTCTTGAAAATGGCAAACCAAGCTGAGCCGAGACCGCTCTTCATCAGCGCAGATCTAGTCTTGAAGGCGGCTGAACAGCTCGATCTCTCAAGCGGTACAATTGCTCCTATCCAAGAAGGCTTGGGACATGGGAGGAGGTTTGCTGAGGATCGGGAGTCGGGGCTTGAAGTGGTTTTCGACCCAACTGGCAAACTGGGAACGACCGGGGCCCTTGACGATTTTCTCAGATACTTCCGTAGCCGTTTCGAAAAGATGAGCGCTCTATTCCGACAGAGGATTGACACTAGGAGTGCTGGCACGATCTCTGACGCGTTGGCGGGCGGGACGAATGGAAGAGGACGATTTGTCGCAATGGTGGTGGAGAAACGAGAGAAGGGGAATCGCATCTTTCTGACGGTCGATGACTATGATGACGAAGCGACCGTTCTGGTGGGTGACTCGAACCCGTCAGTCTGGCAGACCGCGCGTCGGGTTTCACGAGATCAAGTGCTGTTTCTTGAGACGCGTAAGAGTTCAGGGAAGCTGTTGGTCGCTGAGAATATTGTCTTGCCGGAGATTCCTGATCACAAGCCTGGACGGGCGAGCGACGAGGTCTACGCCGTATTGATTTCTGATGTTCATGTTGGGAGTAAGGTGTTCATGGAGGATGCTTTTGGCAGGGTCTTGGGCTGGTTGAAGGGCGAGGTCGGCGGTCCGGAACAGCAGCACATTGCTGATCGCGTCAAGTATGTTATCATCGGCGGGGATCTTGTGGATGGTATTGGAGTGTATCCGCGTCAGGAGGTGGACTTGAAGGTCCCTGATATTTACGAGCAGTATCGGTTGGCCGCGAAGCTTGTCGGAGAGATTCCAGATTACATGGATGTGGTTCTGATTCCGGGGAATCACGATGCGGTTAGACAGGCGTTGCCGCAGCCCGCTATTCCCAAGGATTTCGCGGGTCCCGTGTACGATTCTCGACGGGTCGTGTCGCTGGGTGATCCGTCCGAGGTGCGCCTAGACAATGTTGATTTCTTGTTGTTTCACGGCACGAGCCTGATGGATATTCTGAGTTCGGCCCCAGGTTTTGATTACCAACGCCCTGTCGAGGTCATGGAGTATCAGTTGCGGGCGAGACATCTAGCGCCGGAGTATGGGAAGTCTACGCCTATTGGGCCGGAGATGGAGGATTGGCTGGTGGTGGAGCATGTCCCGGACGTGTTCCAGTCAGGACACATTCACGTGCCGGGGTCAGGGGTGTATCGTGGTACGACGATTGTGAATAGTGGAGCGTGGCAGGGCCAGACTGACTATCAGAAAAGGATGGGACTAGTGCCACAGCCAGGCCTACTGCCGGTCGTGAATCTACAATCGTTACAAGTGCGCATGATGGACTTCCGATCAGAATAGAAGCGCCGGATAGAGAGAAAGTCTGTGAAGATTCCACATGGGACTATTGTGGACTAGTGTATTCACATCGTTTTTTCTCAGCGTTTTTTCGTTGCCCTGTTTCGCGGGTCCGTGTGTCCCGGTTATAGAACGCTTAAGCCCGTCATCCTCCCTTGCCCTTGTGTAAGCGGTTGGGAGATTATCGCAGTGCCCAATGATGGTGATAGAGGCGAGCTGTATGCGGAGCTGGAAAGGGCCTGCGACGAACTAGACAAGACACTTGAGATGCTGAAGAAGGCAGGCTACACTCTCCGAGAGTTTTCCAAGGTTCTGGAGGCGGACCCTACTGGCATACTGGTTACTCATTACCCTACGGGCTACATGATCTATCCCGACGAGATCAATAAGACTCCATGGGAGTATCCATCTCTTCGACCAGTCGTTGATCTTGACTATCTGGTTGAATTGCTGAAGAGGGCCCGACAGTTGAAACGGGCCAAAATAGAGATAGAGAGAAGACTCGGAAAGAGGCTCGTGCCCCTCTCCTAACACTCTGTTTGCTCCATTCCGTAAGCATTCGCGAATAGCCAGTCCAAAAGTTCTAGAACCTGGGGAGTAATCTCGCACCAGAGATGGATGCCACCGGGAAGGCAGTCAATACGACCGTTCGAAAGTCTCACTCTGAACCCTTCGTAGCCAAAACCTGCGCTGTCAATGGCGGTTGGGTTAAGTGGATCGAAAGCGTGTTTGACGTCGGACTCTGAGACGTTTGTGAATTTCTTTCTATCACGAAAGACCAGCATTGTGAGATTTCTATGGCCCAGGTTAGGTGAGTTGACGTTCGATTGTCCCGGCGGGAAATTCAACTGTAAGAACACGCCCCATTTGGTCCCGACATCAGAAGCTATCCGGTTGATGATTTCGTAAGCTGTGATTCTATCGTCAACATTCATGAAATTCGCGTATTCTGATTGGCGAAGTTCGAGATTCTTCCACAGGTCTTTGATGATCCAGCTCAGTCATCCTCAGCTCTTTCCAACAGCACACGCCTCAGGCTAGAGAGGAAGTTTGAGTTTGGTACAACGTATTCGAACCCGATTTCGTCAGCTCGTTTCTTCAGCTCAGTCTGCACGTGGGGATACAAGCCGAATAGTCGAGAGTTGAATGTCGTCTTCAGCTCTTTTGCGACGGAGAATGGATCGTAATCGGTGGATGACAGGTCGAGAATGACCAGTTCAGGCCGTTTCTCGGCAACTAATCGTCTCAGCTCGTCTGGTTCTGTTCCGAAGAACGGGTCCGCTCCGGTCTGTTTCGCCAACTCCGTTATCCGTGAACGCAGGAACAAGTCGGAAGTGGCAGCGACGAGTCGCAAAGCTCTCCTATCATGTTTTCACAAACAGTGTTATAGAACGCTTTTTCCCAGAAACAGGTCGCTAGAAGCCCATGTCTGGAAGCCCCTCGTTCGCTGGGCGTGACATAGTCTCAATCCGCGATTTTTCTCGAAAGGAAATCGATCATGTCTTGCACATGGCGGAAGTGATGGAGCCGCTAGCCAAGAAAGGGTCTGACATGCTTCATGGAAGAATAATGGCCACACTGTTCTACGAGGCGAGCACTCGGACCAGGCTGAGCTTCGAATCCGCCATCACACGGCTCGGCGGGACGGCACTGGGATTCGCGGAGACCAAAGGTACGTCCGTGGAGAAGGGCGAGAACCTTGCGGACACAGTCCGAGTGACTGAGAAGTATGCTGATGTTTTGGTGGTGAGGCATCCCTTGGAGGGAGCGGCCCGTATGGCCGCGGAGTTCGCCTCTGTCCCGGTCATCAATGCAGGGTCGGGAGCCGAGGAACATCCCACTCAAGCGCTCCTGGACCTTTACACAATCAGGAAAGAACTGGGAACAATAGACGGACTAACAATCGGACTGGTTGGTGATCTCAGATACGGTCGAACGGTCCACTCCCTAGCATACGCTCTATCGCTCTACAAGGTAAAACTGGTCCTGATCTCTCCAGACATCCTCCAGATGCGGAAAGAAGTAGCCGAAGAAGTATCGAAGAAAATCGAAGTTACTGAAACGCCGTCTCTCAAAGATCATCTGCGAGAGCTGGACGTAATCTACATGACACGAGTGCAGAAAGAACGATTTGCAGATCTGCAAGACTACGAGAAAGTCAAAGGGTCCTATCGACTTGTGGCTGAGGATCTAGACAAGACCAAGAAGAGCGCGATTGTCATGCACCCACTACCCCGAGTTGATGAAGTGGACCCGAATGTCGACTCCACCCCTCACGCGAAGTATTTCCAGCAGGTTGGGAACGGGGTTGTTTTGAGAATGGGACTCTTGGGACTGGTTCTAGGAGCCCTCTAAGTTCAGCCCGCTAGAACTTTTCTTGTAACGAGCAAAGCTCATCGTTTTCATTATCTGTCTTGCTGGTGAACTCTATCTTCTTCGAGGAGAGGCCAGCCTTTGGCTCGTGCGTATCTTAACCAGTATCCTGTTATCAATGAGGTTAGTATTGCTATGAGGACGAGGGCCACGAAGAAGGGCTCGGAGATCAGCCCAGCGCCAAAAGCAATTGTGGCAAGGACTATTCCCGGTCCTCCCCTCGCGTTCAAGCCGATCGCAAGATTGACACTTGACAGCCAACTCTTACGGATTAGTTTCCCTACTCCTAGCGCCCCTGTGATCTTCAACCCCGAAGAGAAGAGTAGGAAACCGAGAAAGATAGCAATGTCGAACTGATGTATGAGGTCCAGTTCGAGGCCGACGATTGCAAAGTATGCTGGCGTGAAGAGCGCCAGGGAAATTTTCTTGATGCTTCCAGTAGCCTTCGCGAACACGTCCTGCGGCACAGTCCCGATTGCTATGCCAGCTAGGAATGCGCCGAAGACTACGTTGACATTGAGGAGGGCAGCTGCTGCGACAAACAAGAAGCAGAGGAAGAGAGCAAATCTGGAATGGGACATTTCCATCAAGACCCGCGCCTTTGACGTGCTAAGCCAGCGGAGAACGCGAGGCAGAACGACTAATCCGGAGACGAGGAAGACTGTGGTTAGCGCGATCGTAAAAGTTATCGTCGAAGTGGAAGGGGCGGAAGCTCCGGCCACACCTGTGGCTATAGCAAGTCCTGCGTAGAGAATACTGTCTTCAATGGTTGCAATCGCGAGCACGATTCTCGCATAGTGGGTGCCCATTATCCTGAGGTCGAGAAAGATTTTCGATATTACCGGTATTGATGTAACTGCTACGGCAATTCCTATGATTATCGAAAGTGAGAGGGGGTTACTGTTGGGACCCGCGTATGAACTAAAATCGTACGCTCTCGAGACTGCGAGTCCGATCAAGAACGGAAGAATTGTCGCTCCGAGAAGAAACGCCACAGCCGTACGCTTGTCCTCTCGACTGAACGTTCCACGAATTTCGACTCCCGAGATGAACATCAGAAGGATCAGCCCAAACCATGATACCAATGAGAGGAGTTTTCCTTCGGAAGGGTAGGCGGAGAATATCCAGTTCTCACTGTCAGGAAAAAGGTAACCGAAGATGGTTGGGCCTAGTATGAGTCCTCCGAAAATTTCCCCGATGACACGCGGGAGCTTGATCTTGTTGAAAAGAAATGAGCAGGCGTAAGCTGAGAACAGAAGAAGCACGAGGGCGATGAAAAACCGTGTCAGCTCAAGATTACTCAGAGTTATGCTTTGGGCGAGAGTCAGGCCTTGACCCTTCGAACAGAAGAGATGTGGACCCGAGGTCAGATATTATGCGTTAGTTTTCATCTGAGACCTAAGAGAAATCGTAAGGAATGATGCGATTCAGGTCTCTCTTTCGCGCCTCGGGCAGCATATCCACGGGTAACATTCTTCCCCCGAGCTTCGCCAAGATGGTCAAGTGTTCGAATCCGCAGTTGTCGCATCTCGCCTGGACCCGCAGGGTTGTCTTGTAGCACCGTCTGCAGCGGGAGTAGAACGAGGTGAAGCTGAAGTAGCGGACCCCAGCTTCTGCCAACTGTCTCGAAACTTTCACGAGACCCGATTGGTCCGCTTGAACCCCACCGAGCAAGGGAAGAAGCGATCCTCCATCGAAGAATCCTTGTAACTCTCCCTCGATCGAGGCTCTTGTCATCATAGGAACCTTCTGCATCAGCGGTATAACGGGCACATCATTGTAGTAGGGATACTTCTTCGTTCCCTGGTAGACAATGGTTGAGAAACCAAACTTCTCGGCGTCTATAGTAGCAAGCCTCGATGAAGCTTGAGGTGAGAAGTGGATGCCTATCCTCACTCTAATGTCGCGAGCGTCCGCCTCTGCTACTGCTCGCCTTGCAGCCTCTACGATCTTCCCGGCAAATGATCCGCTGGATTTTTCCCAGATCTCGTTCTTAGTATGATATTCGACTGCCTCCGCCAGGCCTAACAGGCCTATCTCTCCTTGAGCTCTTGTCGAATCGTAGTATGCTCCACCATTTGCTTGCCATGATAAGAGTGGCAAGATTCCTTCGGATACTCTCTCGTTGATCGCTTGTTGTCTGAGTTGTAGAGCCTTTACCGCTTCGGTGGTTCCAGACTGGACTGCTTGTAGGAATCTCTCGTCTTTTCCTGATGCTTCATAGGCGGCTCTGGGCACGTTAAGCTGGGCCGTTCCCACAACGGCACCTGCCCCTTTCGTCCCGTCTCTGTCTTCGAAGAGGAGTGGTCCCTCGGACGATACCGAGTAGTTCTGTTCTTTGGATGGTATCAGAAAGTTGGGAACTGAGTATTTGGCCGAGCTGTCGAAAGCCAAGTTGAGAAGCCCATCAGTGGACTCGATCTTTTCGCCTGGAGTCCTTACTACAATTGATGGATTGAGTATGGGCTGTTGACGGCTAATTTCTAGACTTGCATCGATTATTGTTGCGAACAGCTCTTCAGCTTCTCTCGAAAGGTCAGCGTACATTCCGTCGACTCTGCCGTTTGGACCCACTGCTTCTCGTTTCTGAAGATCCTCAGGAATTTGACGATCGAGTCCTATGGTAACTTGCCTTGGGATTGAGTTGGAGAAGCCGTCCCAGTTGAGATCGTACATGAATCGTCTGATCGATTCTTGGACGCGTTGGCGTGGGAGTCCTCTGATAAAGGGCGCCAACGTTACGTTGAAGTGGTCGAGTACTTGTTCGTTGGAGACTTCTCGTTCTGCTGTTCGCAGAATTTTGAGCACCGACTCTAGGGCATCTTCAAGAGATGATGGAGGATTGGTTGCCGGCGTGCCTCTGCGGAAGAAGAGGCTTGCTTCGTGAAAGAGTATGCTCGGCTTGAGGATCCAGGAAGCCGCATCTTCCAGATGGATCTGACCTGCGAGGTGTGCATCTATTGTGGCGCGAGGAAGGCTGTTTAGTAGAACGTACTCTTCGGTGACTTTCTCTCCTGCAGATTTCTGGACCCAGTCTGCGTCGAGCTGTTTTTGGCCTGCTTCTTGGAGTAGCAGTGTCACATCGTTGACGGGTAGTCCTAGTCGTGTGAGTTTGTGGCGATATTCCTCTAGCTTTCTCTCGATGAGAATCGTGTTGACAAGCTCCCTGATCAGGGGAGCGCTTAGATAGACAATTCCGAACTTGAGAAGTCTCTCTTCAGCTTCAGCAGCAACTTCATCCGCCAGGGTTTGAGGCATTTTTGCCTCACTCACGAGTGATCTGGCGATTCTGGTACGGTCAAACTCCTCGATGGTCATCCGGGAGGTGCGGACGAACAGTCTGCCGCGCTTTACAGCGATGTACTCCTCCAGGTCCCGGGAGAACTCGACTAGAATCTTTCCGAGCTCTGTTACGCCGTACTTTTTCGTACCTTTTTCGATCGAAACCAGACCGGCTTTCCTCAGGGTCTTGAGGTGGTAGACGAACTTGCCGGCGTCCCGTACCGGATCGAGCTTAGCCTCGTACATTATCTCGGTGTATGGGAGAGGACCCTTCGACACCAGGAGCTTGAGAACGTGCAATCGTACGGGAGCAGAGGCGGCGTCAAGAACCTCTGAGCTGAACCGTTCAGACGATCGCTGCAAGAAGGAATCTAATCAGAAGATTCCGGAATCTTACACTAAAAAACTTGAGTAGGGTAAGCAGGCCTAGCTATTCTCAGTAGGGAATCCTATTGTTTAGTTTATTCGAGTTACGAATTCGCGAAGGGCCCCAGTCGACGGCTCACCCTTGCCTGCGAATATGATTGGGTGACACAGCTATTCTACTATTTTCAGGTTCTTCAACGGGACCCAGCCTGTTGCGTCGGTCATGTTCGTGACCCAGGCCCAGCCACTCTCGACCTTCTCTATCCTCACAATCTCTCCTTCCATCACTGTCACTTCACGTGCCTCGTAGCTCTGCTGGGCGACGGCCCCGATGCCGTCTGTCTTGATGATGTTCTCCGGGACCCAGCCCCGCTTCCCACTCTGGCTTTCACAGAACACCCATCCCGGCCATTCATCGTCCCTACTCTTCACAATTTTCAACTCGTCCCCCACATTCATTGTTATAGGATCAGGATACTGCGTCTCGTAGCTAGAAACGACCAGCGCCATCGTTCCAGAATCGATCTGTTGCAAAGGAGTCATGAGAAGAGTGTTCCCCCAGCTCTTAAAGTCAGATGTCTTCCCTACAGCTAGCGATGAGCCGATTCCTAGGTTAACTAGGAAACCGGAGGGGACTTCGTTTCTAGGGAACGAAGAAGGCCTGCGCATTCGGAGTGATCATGTAGGCGACTAAGAGAATGTCGATTACTAGCCCTTCAATCGCGCCACCGATAGTTGTCTGCATGAGAACGGGTTGAGCAAAATCATCCAATATTGGAGCCAACTGACGAGCAGCCATAGACCCCAAGCCAATGGTCTCGCTTCCCATAGACCCAGACCAACAAATGACATACTGCAATCCCAAAAACAGTTCTATCGGTCACAGCCTGAGACGGCTAAGATAGGCAAGAGTCACCTCAACCATGAACAATCCGAGGATCAAGCTCTCTACTGCGATGAGAATTATTTCCATCGGCCTCCAAACCGGTTGCGCTTCTAGTGTGGTCAACAGTGATTATTTTTGATGTCTTCCGGCTATTAATTCAAATCGAATTGAGCAACTGCGCAGCGCTTAGTACTCGTGGAGAATTATTTGTGTTACGCTTGCCTAGCTGAACCCGTAGGTAATTGGGACGGGTGCTAGGCGATACTGAACTCTACTGGCCAACCCAGCGGCTCTATTTTCTATAGTTTCAGAGATAGAGATGGCAGTGTTTGATAGGAGAGGTCGATCTCGGTCTTGGTCCATTTCGGCACCAGATTGTCGACAGCCTTCAGATATTCTCGGCCTGTATAGACCCACCCCGAGTCATCATTGTAGTCCTTGTATGCGAAGGTCTGCGCCTGAATGGTCATGGGGTCGATTACGATGTAGGAGTAGCTGGTGAGGACTCCTTTCGACACGAGGAGTGATAGGAAGGTGTAGAGGTTGCTCACCTCGCTGCGTGGCAGATAGAGTCGTGCGGTTATGGAGTTCAGCCCAGTTATTGGGGAGAAGCTCTGGACAATTGGAAGAGTCTCGAGAACGTTCTCGGCTCCCCTCATTAGACTCTCGTTCTTGAAATCAAGGCGTACTTCTGACAGCTCAGAAACTTGCGGCGCGTATGGTAGGAGGTCAATAACCCATTCCTGAATCAATCCTCGTTCAACAAGTCTGTCAAAACGGTATTTCGCAGCCGGTAGCGTGAGGGACAATAATTTCGATAGGTCGGCAAGTGTCGTTCTCGCATTCTTGACCAGCTCCTTGAGTATGATCAGATCCTTCTTGTCGAAGGAAACAGGCTGAGAGGATTGTTTGCTCCCGTCAGGCTTGGCTCGACTCGTGACAAAAGAATCCAGCCATCCTTTCCAATCGAACTTCCAGGTTCGGTCCTTAGGCTTGTAATAGTCAAAGTTTGTGAGCGGGAATTTGGTATCGCCGATCCAGAAAAGCCGGTAGTTCTTGAGTAGTCCTCTTTCCAATAGTTGGTCTAGATAGAGTTCGAACTCTTGGCGGCTTGCGGTCGGTATTCCATGAAGCGAGTAGTAACCATTACAGTCTCCGATGCAGCGGGCAACTCTTAGCCAGAATCCGGGGATTTTCAGTGCCTCCCTCGTGAAGATCTCCTTTCCAGGGTGGGGAGTGGCCAAGACAACTGCCCGGCTCAGGCCGATTTTTTGGCAGTTGGGTTGAATCCAAGTCTGCAGAACACCTTGGCTTTCGAGTTTTGTAACTCTGTTGTATACTGTTGTGTAGGGCAGCTTAGCCTTCCGAGCTATCCCCAGCAGGTTTCTGGGTCCATGCTGCTTCATGGTCCGGAGGATCGTAATGTTTTCTTCGTCGAGAAGAGACACTATTCTATGAATGCTGTCAAAGAATTCATCGGCACTTATTGTGCTCAAGGAGGCCAGAAAAAGGGGGGATTTTGTGTCCATTTAATCTTTTTCAACCGTTATCCGGGAGGTGCGTTTGGACGTGGGGGGACAGAATCGCCGTCTCGCATTTTCAGAAACATTCACCTCCAAAGAACAAGCGAAGCGGCACTTAGATTATTTCAAAGGTGATACCGCGCTAAGAACAAAGTGAGAGGCGCCAGAGCAGTCTCTTAACTGGGCTCACGATGAGTTGGCTGTCCTGATTCTTAATCTTTGCCGATGGCCCCCAACTGCGCAGGGGATAACTATAAAACCGCATACAGCTATCTATGGAAGTCTAGAGCTACCATGGGAAAGGTAATGATCTCCTTAACGGACGAGGCAGAGGAGCTGGTCAGAGAAGAAGTGGGCAAGCTGTACTATGGAAGGACCGGCGGATTCAGCATCTTCTTCGAACATCTCATTAGACAATACTTCAACGGACACATTAAAGAGAAAAAGTCCAAGTAGATTCAAAAACCGGACAGAAGCATCGACCTAATCCGGGCGAAAACCGTCGAACTACCCTACGTGTTAGTCTGATATCCCGTACAGAGTAGTTGAATGGTTTATTTGTAAACAGAGTCTCTCCCCTCACCTAGGGGCGGTGGTCCAGACCATCTTTCAGTGGGGACAGCTTGGTCTAAGATGCCATCCGGGCATAGGTAATATCGGTCTCGGGCACCGATGATCGTGGGTTCAAATCCCACCCGCCCCATCAACGTACTCCAATTCCGTTTGCGCCGAAAACGCTTGTCTCGTGGAATTCCCAGTGGGGACCGAGCCCATTTAGCCGTCCTCGCGTGGCAATGCTACTTCTTGACAATCATAAGCCCGACAGCGGATATCTCGAGACGGTCCCTTGGGAGGGGACATACGACCTCTGCTTCCTCAAGGGGCAAGCGCTGGCATTTTGATAATTGAAAGATAGTTCTTCCCATCAGCGAACATGATTCCTCTTCCCTGGGTCACCCGGACTATGACAGTTGCATGAGGCCTGTATTTCTCCCAAACCTCCAAGACGTCTTTGGGCAATCTCGCAACGCCTGCAGGAGTCATTCTGTTTTCGTTGAGCAAATTCCATGCCGTTGCTATGTTATACTTGGACCAGTTGGATCTCTTTCGTCTTGGGGTGTACCTGATTAGCCATCGGTCGTTATCTAGAGGTTTGAACCATCCGTCAATCCATCCGTAGCAAAGTGCCTCCTCAAGCGCGCCACGAGAAGGGAACTTGGCATTCTTCGGTGCCCTCTTGTAGATTACCAAGAGTGCTTCGTTCTTTGTGGCGTGATTTCTCGCCAGCCAGTTTCGCCATTGCCTTCTTGAGGAGAACCGAAGCGCTCCCCGCGAACTTCTCACGTGGTCAGATTGATTCGTCGGTCCTAAAAGGAATTGATAAGGAAGAGGAAGATGACTAAAGCGGGGCTGAGAGGTTCTGCCTCCAGACGTGAATCGTACACTGCCGATGTGTTCCAAAGTTTAAAGGAATGATTCGCTTCGATTATCGGACGTTGATATTGATTTGACGAGCACTATGATGCCTCGTTCTGCTGATTATGAAGTGAAGCTGACTCCTGATCACGAGAGTCTCCGGCATACCATCCGGGATTTTGCTGAGAAGGAGATTCGTCCCGTAGCGTTTGAGATTGACCGGAATAACAAGATACCGAGAGACCTTCTAAGACGAATCGCGGGAGTTGGTTTGACCGCTATCACCTACAAGGAGGAGTATGGTGGTCTAGGTGGCGATCTTCTCTCGATGGTCATCGCCATCGAAGAGATAGCGCGAGTCTCCGCGGCCTGCTCAACAGTCTTTGTCGCGAGTCATCTAGTGTCGGAGCCTCTGAATGAATGGGGCTCAGGAGAGCAGAAGAAGCGATTCCTTGTCCCGATGGTGTCAGGGGAAAAGATCGGGGCTCACGCGATGACCGAGCCTGGGGCAGGGTCCGATGTGGCAGGGATCAAGTCAACGGCCAAGCTTCACGGGACCCACTGGGAGATCAACGGCCGGAAGACGTTCATCACCAACGGAGAGATCGCCGACCTCTACTTGGTATTCGCTAGGACGAGTCCGCCTCCGAGTAGCAAGGAGCGACACAAGGGCTTGAGCGCGTTCATTGTTGAAAAGGGAACAGCGGGCTTCCAGGTCGGCAGCCATATCGAAACGACAGGACTTCGAGGTTCGCAACCCTCAGAACTGATTCTTGATCACGTCAAAGTTCCCACGGACAATCTTGTGGGAAAGGAAGGTGACGGGTTCTACATCGGTGTGAAGACGTATGATCGAGGCCGCGTGGACGTGTCCGCGCAGGGCGTCGGTATTGCCCAGGCCGCATACGAGGCCGCGATAAGCTATGCTCAGACCCGGACAAGCTTTGAGAAGCCCTTGATCGATTTTCAGCAGGTCCAATACAAGCTGGCGGAGATGGCAATGGGGCTTCACACAGCGCGCCTTCTCACCTACTGGGCTGCATCGCTCAAGGATCAAGGCAAGGAGTTTGTCAAGGCCGCGTCGATCGCAAAAGTGACCTCAACTGAGACCGCTGAGCGGTTAGCCCTGTTGGCGATGATGATACACGGCGGCTACGGTGTCGCGACCGAGTATCCCGTAGAACGGTTCCTGAGAGATTCCCAGATCATCAAGACCTACGAGGGCACAAACGATATTCAAAGGCTGACCATAGCCAAGCAGCTGATACGTGAACTGAAAGAATAGAAAACATCTGATTCCCGCACCAATCTGTCATTGACCACGTGGTTGTAGAATAACCTCCGGAGAATTCCATCCCTGTCGCAGATTCCGTAAAATTCCCTCAGGGTCGTTCTAGAAAGGCTCCCCCGCGTGAGAAGTTTCTGAAAGAGCTACATGGGCTCATTTTAGTTCATTGCGTGCAACTTGGAACAGACCGGTGCAGTAACGGTACTTGTAAGATGGTCAGAAGCGCAGGTCGGCCCTGTCGATGTCCCAACGAGGCCTATTTCGGCTAGTGCACCTACCTCCCGACCTAGCCAGGCAACTCAAGGATTCTGTAGAAGAAGCGTTTCAAGGCCTCGGAGGCGCAACAGCAGAGCTCATTCTACACTATGCCAGACGGAGACATCATGTAGACATGAACAAGCTGCCTGATGGAATAGAGGAACTCGACAACGCCTTGAGCGAAATCCTAGGGACAGGGAGAAGAATGGTAGTGAACCATTGCGCTGAGATCCTTACTAGGCGAATCGGCAAAGAGATTCGGCCAAAGTCTGACAAGCTATCAGATGTCTTTCGACAGGTCGCGAAAATCTACCAGAAACGAGCCTCAACCCAGGAAGATGAAACCACAATATTCGAGAGAGCAGAAAAATCCGAGGACTCCCTATTGCAAGGCAATGTAGTTGAAGGCATCTTACGCGACTAAGCTAATCCTATTCACCTTTTTCACGCAGCTCGGATTCAGACTCTAGGATCGAAGTAAGGGTGGCGGGGTCGATCCTACCAGTCTAATAAGAGGACCAGCATTGGCTACCGACATGGAGTGCAACAAGCATACCTTGGTAGCCCACATCGCAGCTCTGCATCACAGTTCCGCTCTACTATTGAAATACGGAGTTGGTCCCGACAATCAACAAGGATGGTTCCTACCCAACGATGATCTTCATCACTTTGAACATCCAGAACAAGCTGCCAGGCGGATCTTGAAAGAACAGGCAGGAATAGACGATGCAACCCTGAGACTCGCGGAGATCGAGTCTTTCATGGGAAACAATCAGACTTGGCATCTCATCTTCGACTATCTGGCCTTCACCCGCAGCATGAGTACGACACGCGGGAAAGCAGTCGCAGAACTGAGATGGTTCGAGATCGACAAACTACCACCAGCCGAAGACTTCGCTCACCACGGCTGGGGAAGAGCAGTCCTCGTCAAACATGCCCTGGGAAGAGCGCAGCCTCTGACAACGTCGAGCCCGAGATAGCTCATCAAGAACTTCTGCCAGAATCTCAGGATTTCATAGCCGCTGTTCTCAGGTAATACGCCCAGTATCCTTTCCAAAGTCCATACTTTTCGGCCACCTGGTCTAACACGCTCTGAGTCACTTCCCTCCCTCGACCGTAGACCTTCGAGGCGGCTTTCAGCAATCGCTTCTCCACGGCGATCTTCTCCATTCGGCCCAGTCCTCTGAGCAGGATCAGTTTTGACGACCATTCTCCAATACCCTGGATCTGACTCAGCCACTCTTCCACTTGCGCGTACTTGGCTGTTCGGAGAAATCTCTCGTCTGTTTCAGTGAAAGCCCTCGCAACGCCAGCAAGAAACTGGGTTCTCCGCTGATTTCCAACGATGGCGAGTAGATCATGTTCGTTAGCGGAGGCCAGTCGGTAAGGTTCGGGAAACGCGACGTACCTCTGACCATTCATCTCTAGACTTGTCCCAAACCTTTCGGTGATCGCCTGCTTGGTCCTCTGCGCTGCCGCGGCGGGATAGCGCTGGGAGAGTACGGCCCAGCAAGCAGACTCGAAGGGGGTCAGAAATTTTACCTGATGTAGACCGTAAAGCCTCTGCAACACAGGAGCAAAATCCACATCGCCGTAGCCGATCCGGTAGAATTGCTCAAGATCATCAGGCAGACTCAGGAAGAACCCGATCCGGTCAACTACAGCATCTCGAACGCCTGGCGTCAGAGAACGGTCAGAACCGAGAGTATACTTCAGCCTCGGGCTCTTGATGAGGCCAGTTGATCGAACATTGAAAATGACAGTTTGGCCACCTATACAGACGGCCCTTGTTAGGGAGAGCTCGTCGATTTTCTGGTCGTCCCGCATTGGGGGGAAAGCTCTCAAAAAGTCCAGCGATTTGGAAAAGTCGAAAGGTGATTTAGGGCTGAGGAAACCCTCTTGAGAGTGCAAGTTCCGCGCCAGCCTGTCGGCATGAAGCAAGGTAGGACTCTACAGGGTCTTTCGTGACGTATAGGTTTAGCAGATGATCTGTGTTACTTCCACACTAATGCAGAACGGAAAATCGATCCATCACAAGGGCGGGGTAGGCAGGTAGCGATAACCGTTTCGGATCCGAGGGAGCTCGATTCTGCCTGGTCTCGGCAGTATGCAGAAGTGGCGAGAAACGTTGCTATGCTGTTACCTAAGAAGGCGGGGGTCTTGGTTGAGGTGGGACCTGGGGAGGGACAGCTCACAGTCCCATTTGCCAACTTGGTCTCGCGGTACAAGATCATTGCCTTGGACAGGTTCAAAGGAGCTTATTCAGGAAACGAGGCAGGTTTGCTATCTGCGATAGCAAGGAATAGATTGAGAGCGAGAATCACAGTTGTAGTGAGCGACTATATTGCTTGGCTAACAGGCCAACAGGATTCTAAGTTCGATGGGGTAATTTCCAATGAGTTTCTTCCCGAAATTACATCCAGACGAATGGGCCGCTTCTTCGCCGAGTGTCACCGAGTAACAAAACATGGAGGATTCACTGTTCACTCATTCTTGTCTCCTGAACCAGGGAATGCAAGGCAGAAACGGCTAATCGAGGCTGACAGTAATCCTAAATGGACTAAGACTCCACCATCGGAATGGTTCTCTCCGTCGCAAGTAATTGTTGTAGACTACCTTAGATCTGCGGGATTCAGAAGTTTGCGACAGATTCGGTTGAAGAGTGGCCTAGTGATTCGTTCAAAGGCCGCGAAGCAGCTACTCAAAGACTGGGAAATAAGACGATCCTATTGGAAACTCCACATTAGGACGTTAGAGAAGTATGGATTTGAGATTCCAGATTGGATAATTGTAGGCGGGATCAAGCAGCCTTGAGTCTCTGTTTCGAAGCTTACGAATTTCCGACGACCCGATTTGTTCCTTCCGGAGGAATATGATTGGCAGTTTCTTTCGATCGTGTAGCGGGCATTTATGACGCGACGAGATGGTCCGGGGTGCCTCCCGAGATCATGAAGAAACTTCTGGACGCAATGAAGGAAACATTTGCGGGCTGCAGGAATATTCTCGACATCGGAACAGGGACCGGTCGATTTGCAGAGTACTTCAACGACTCAGGATTCATTGTAGTGGGTATTGACGTGTCTCTCGCCATGATGGCCAAAGCCAGAGAGAAAAGGCTCCGAAACCTGATCCAAGCCGATGCTCACCACTTACCTTTCCGTGATGGAGCGTTTGATGGCGCGCTGATGGTCCATATTCTGCATCTTGTCCGCGACTGGACCCAGGTAGTTGTGGAAGTAGGACGAGTGACGACGAAGGTAGTAGTTGCAGAGGTAGAGGGCGGGGAAGGGTTCAGCCCGAGGTCGAGATATCTGGAGCTAAGGAAGGAGATGGGCTATCCTCTGGAGCGATTCAATGATGGCGAGGGCGGGCTCCGCCGAGTAGTACCTTCCTCGATTGTCAAATTGGTGGGTGACTACTGGACAGACGTCGATGTGCACGAAGAGATAGACTCTTTTGACAGAAGGAAATCTTCAGTCTCTTGGGGCGTCCCTGCGGAGCTCAACAATCGCATCATTCAGCGACTCCACTCAGAGAATCCAGAGAAGACAGTTCGTCGCCGAGAAATTGTGGAGGTTGTCGGCTGGGACTCGGTTCAACTTCGACACTTTACTACTAGAGGGTCGTCACCGAATTAGCTTGCCTGCACAGGAACCGGTAGCGGACCAATTATTCGATGAGGTTTGTAGGGTTCCTCGAGTCTCTTCATGTCACCTGATGAGAGCTTGACTTCGAGCGAGCTGACAGCATCTTCCAGGTGTTCCACTTTCGTCGCTCCGATTATTGGGGCGCAGACTCCCTTGTGGAGAAGCCAAGCTAGCGCAATTTGCGATGCGGGCACTCCATTCTCTTTTGCAATCTCCTCGGCCCGCTCGACCACGTCGAAATCTTCGGGTCTGAAGAATCTCTCTGCAAAGTACTTGTCAGACCGGTATCTCGGAGAATCTGCCTTTCCTCCCCTCCTGTATCTGCCCGTGAGAAAGCCGCGTGCTAAGGGGCTCCATGGAATCAGAGCTATTGCTTGGTCCTTACAGAATGGTATCATCTCTCGCTCTTCTTCGCGGTAGCAAAGGTTGTAGTGGTTCTGCATCGAGATAAAACGGGCGACGCCTAATCGGTCGCTGGTGAATAGGGCCTTGGCCAACTGCCAGGCGTACATGCTTGACGCGCCTATGTAGTTGACCATTCCCTGGCGGACCAGATCGTTCAGCGCAACAAGAGTCTCTTCGATTGGCGTAGAATAGTCCCAGCGGTGAGTCTGGTAGAGGTCAATCTTGTCTGTCTTGAGCCGCTTCAGAGACTTTCTCGCCTGATCAATTATGTGGTATCGAGAGAGGCCTTCCTTGTTCGGTCCTTCGCCAGTACTCAGCCTTACCTTGGATGCGATAACAACACTGTCACGATGATCCTTCAGGAGTTCCCCAACAATCTCCTCGGACCTTCCATCGGAGTAGACGTTGGCAGTGTCAAAGAAATTCACACCAAGATCCAGAGCACGCTTTACAATCGGCTTCGCCTTATCGATCTCGACCATCCATTCTTCAGAATTGCCGAAAGACATTGTGCCGAGGCAGATGCGCGATACCTGCAAGCCGGTGGATCCCAGCCGGTTGAATTCCATTGAACCTGCTCTGGGACATTCGAAGGTCTAGCTGGACTTAAGAGTTCCATGGACAGTCCATTCGACTTCACGAGAAACGGGGAATTTCTGCGTGTATTCCCTGTTCAGTTTGAGGTAAGTTTAATTGAACCCTAGCCGTAATTCTAAAGCATGAGACTTAGTCGAAGAGCCTACGTTCTACTAGTCCTTGTTGGAGTCTCAGCGAGTCTGAGCGTAGTTGTGTATGCGACCGTATCTCAGCTTTTCCCAGCGGTTACCGTCCCGCCGTTGACCTTCGCCACGACACAGAACTGTTCCACCCTTCATCTCCAAAACGCTCCCACAGCGGGACTCGGGACAATGATCGCCAACTGTATGTCAGGGGCTTCCACTGTAGCGGCGTTCACAGTGAACCGTGATGGAAGTAGCACACCAACGTTCACAATCACAGCTAGTTCGGGAATTACCCAGACCTCTCTGGGAATCGACGCCGATGGGAGCGGATGCGCCCCTGCCACTAGCATTACGACTTTGACTTCGGGAATCGCCGTTAGTTTTACCGGCGCAGCATCTTACATCTATTGCCTAACCTATACAGCCACAAATACAGGCGGAACAATCAGCCAGTTCACGGTCAACTGGTCTCCATAGCATTCAGAGTAGCTCCTCGCCACCGAGATCCGAACGGTTCATTACTCTTCCCAACTCTGACATGCGGGGGGCGTCTTGATTTTAGAGACAACACCGGAATCTCAGTTGCATGATGTACGGATTGCGCTTGAAAACTGATTTTGGAGGGTCTCAACAAAGGGGGGACTCGTTTGAAGCGGGTCAAAGCATATTCAGTCCGCGGTCTTCTGACTTGGTTGCTCGTTCGTCCAACATCCGGGTCCGCAACATCCGCAACAGCAACAGCCCATTTGCTACTTCACCTCGGTTACTGAGTTACCAAAGTGAAGTATTTAACCCAGGAAGTTCCCATGAGGTAACTGGGTTACGGAATGGTTAGACAAAAGGAAGGGGAACCTTGTTGCATATGTCCATGCCCGTGCGAGGGACTTGTTGATGTTATCGGGAAGAAATGGGTGCTATGTGCCTTGGCACAACTTGGGAACGAGGGAACGTTGCGGTTCAATCATCTGGTTCAGAAGCTTCCAGGGATAAGCGCGAAGACTCTGAGCGATGTTTTGAAAGACTTGCAACGAAACGGGCTTGTCAAACGTGTAGCTTATCAGGAAATCCCTCCCCGCGTCGAATATTTCTTGACCCGAGAGGGAAGAGAGTTGACCATGCTTGTGGCACCGTTGATGGTTTGGGCTGACAAGAAGACGGGACTGATTCAGTTAGACGCGTAGGCTATTTCTTGCGAGAACGAGACGCGACAAGTTCCTGAACTCGTTGTTCCAATTGTAGTCCTTCTTTTCTGAGCTCGGAAACACGCAAACGGGTCTTGTTTACGAAGTGTTGGTCGTCGAGCGTGTCTAGGTTGATCAGCACGTTGCTGGCAGCTCCTTCCATTGCAGCTCGTGCCGCTGCCACGGATGTCGTAACGTCAGAGAGGGCATTAGTCGCGCCATATTGCGCGACGTCTTCAGCGAGGCTTAGAACTTGGACAGAAGAGTCAAGCGTCCGTAAGGGCACCTCGGCCGCTCTGACAGTAGCTTCCTGAATCGCCTTTCTCCGAAGGTCCGGTTTGTCTTTGGGTAACTTGAACGCCTGCATGACGGCATCAAACGATTCAGCGTCCTCGACAACTAGTCCCAAGAGCTTCTGGCGAAGGTCCTCTCCGTTCCGAACAAGCTCTTGGAGCCGATCACTCTCTTGCGCGACCTCTTTCTTGGCTAGCGTTATTCTCGCGACCATGCAGACCAGTCCAGCAGCGAGGGCACCAATGTATGCGGAGACGCTTCCTCCTCCAGGGGTCGACTTCTTGGATGCGACTTCTTCAGAGAAGGTTAAGAGGTTCATGTCTGTCAGGCTTGATGGGCTGGGCGCGAATAGTCGCTTCTCCAGAACTTGTTCGCGGCTGAAATTTTCAAGTTTCAGATAGAACTCGGCTGAATCAACTAGCGCGTCCATCGGGACGAGTCCTACGATCTCGCTACCAACAACCGGGATACCATATCTCTCGGCGAAAAGCTCGACCAGTTCTTCGGCTTTGAAGAGCTGGCTCTTGTGATAATCGGTCATGTTCATTGAGACCTGGACAATTCCACGTTCTTTCAGCTCGAAGCCTAAAGCCTTGACGTAAGAAAGGCCCCCATCCTTGGCTCGAAGCTGGTGAGCGATCTTCTTCGCTATCGCTAGGTCGTCTGTCCCGAGGTTTACGTTGTATGCGATCAGTATTTCCCGCGCGCCCACAGCAGTGGCTCCTGCAGTAGGGTGGATCTTTTCGGGGCCAAAATCCGGCTTCTTGGCAGGGTCTCTGCCTATCTTGTCGCGGAGTCCCTCAAATTCGCCGGCTCTTACATCTGCAAGGTTTCGTCTTTCGGGCATCGAAGCAGCTTCTTCATAGAGGAAAGCCGGGACGTGAAAGTGATCCGCGAATTCTTTGGCGAAGTCCTTCGCTAGAGCCACACAGTCGTCCATGGTCGCTCCGGACAATGGTACGAACGGGACGACGTCCACGGCCCCCATTCGAGGATGTTCGCCCTTGTGTTTGGTAAGGTCAATGAGTTCGATGGCTTTTGCCGATGCTGCGAGCGCCGCTTCTTGTACGGGACCTGGTTCGCCGACGAAACTTATCACCGAGCGATTGTGGTCCGGGTTCGATTCCACATCTAGCAAAGTGACGCCGGGCGTTGATCTGATCGCATCTGCGATGGAGTTGATTACTTCTTTTCGTCGTCCTTCGCTGAAGTTTGGCACGCATTCTATGAGCTTCAATCTTCTCTTGCCAAAGCAGGGGTTTCCTTTGGGTCTTAAAGCCTGAGAGACTTCGGGCTAGCTAGTTCGGGCTTCGATCTGGTTCAGCGGCGGTTTGATTCTTATCCTATGGTCGATTAGTTTCTCAAATTCGCCTGAGAAATAGAACCATCCTTCAAATCTGGTGCCATCAAGTGCTAGTCTGTACCAGTATTGATCGTCTTCCCACATCTGGTCGAACGGTAGAGTGTCTATGCTGAACCATTGGAGCCGGCCTTCTCGTCCGGCAATCGGCACTCCCTCGAATTCGCGGGCTAAGAACGTGTGAACTGTCCAGATGGGACTCAGGCGTTGGCTGTTGCTGTAGAAGTACAGCAGGCCGACTTCTTTCGCGTTCTTTACGATGAGTCTGGTCTCTTCGAAGATCTCTCTAACCGTACACGCCTCAGGCTCTTCATTGGGCAGTATCTTGCCTCCGGGAGCGTTCCATTTTCCTTGCCCTAGTAGGCCTTTGGATTTCTTGAGGAGCAGAATGTTGTTGTCTTTGAGTATGAAGCATAGGGTCGCTTGGATGGTCAAGGAACACTATGACTCAGGAGGTCTTCTTCTGCTTGAGAAGGATAATGGCTTGGGCCAGGTCGCCTCCAGACTGCTGGAGAGCTTTGGACGCTTCTTCTGTTGATACTCCAGCTTGTGAAGCGACGAGCTTGGCATCTTCCTGCGTCGATGCCCCCGCCGGACCTTCTTCCCTAGCTGTTCCTCCGCCGATCTGATACACTGTCTGTCCCTGAACCGTAACGATCGCAACTTCCGGGTTATCGATTACTATTCTCTTCGAGGCAGACTCGATGACGACTCTGGTCACATCATCGATCTGTTTGACTTGCATGCCCATGCGTTGCATCATTCGGTTCGCTTCTCTAGGATTGACTCTTCGTTGCATGATGAAACGCTCTACGCTCCTTGGCTGATCGTGATTGTTAAGTCTATCAGCTCTGTATTCCGTGTCGGACTTTTACCGCTAGGCCAATTTTGAAGCTCAGCATTTCCTCTGCGTTGAAGAAGCTTCTGCCAACGGCCAGCAGGCGATCCTTCCCGTCGACTACCAGTACTTCCTCTGCGGGGCGGAGTTCAGGATCTACGTCCTGGACGTGTTTGCAGAACACGTTGCCTCCCTTCTCGATGAACTCCTCAACTCCCTGGACGACCTCCACCCTTAGTCTTGGCGGTTTGAAGATGCTCCGCAGGGCCTGCCCTCCAGGAATCGATAAAGCAAGCAATCCATCTTTGGGACGATACGTTGCCAGCAGTTCGCCTTCGTTGTAGATGTGTCGTATTCTGTGAGTGTTAGGGGATCTTGTAATCAGGATGGTTTTCAGGAAGGCTTTGCTTGCGCTTCTTCCAAACTGGTAGTTGGCCACGACCCTTATTCTTCTCAGCTCATGAAGACGGGGCTTTACAAGCTGGAGGGGCATTCTAAATCCGATACCTACATAAGCATCCTGGGAGCCTATTTCTAACGTTCTCGCCTAGAGGTATCCTAAGCCCTTGTTCTGTGAGATTTGTGGTCGTGAGATTCTCGGCAAACCTGGAAGGTCGCTAGTGGAAGGAGCAACTCTCATAGTATGCCAGCAATGTTCGAGCATCGGCACGAGACTGCCCAGTTTTCCAGATAGACCACGCCGCCCTATGATAACACCGTCCCATACGCATGCACCGATCGAGAGACTTCCGAAAGCGGTTGAAGACTCTGACCTTGTCGAGGAATACTCCCGCGTCGTCAAAGAGGGTCGTGAGAAGCTCGGCATCACTCAACAAGACCTTGCGTTCAAGGCCAAGGAGAAGCTAACAGTCATTCAGAAGATTGAGATTGGTAAGATGCTACCTACAATGAGACTCTCGAAGGAGCTGGAGCACATTCTCAGAGTCAGACTGCTTGTTCCACGAGAAGAGCTTGATCTTCCATCACCGCCTCGAAGGGCTGCGCCGTCCCCTATGGTCACGTTAGGGGATGTTGCCTTGGTGAAGCACAAAGAGGTAGCTGACGACTAGTCAAGATTGACGCTTCAAAAAAGTAGGACGCTATTCATCCGGGTTTCTTAGTCATGGTTCGTCTCGAGTAACAGTATCCATGGTTCTGTCAAGTCTTCGATTGCTCGAAGGCTCGGCTTGCTCTCATCGACTCCGGGGATTACCGTCGTCGTCGGGTTCCCCTTCACTGCTTCACCTGAGAGCCCTTGCGCCTCAGAGACGAGTAGTCTCTTTTCGGCAGTGAACGGTCGAACCTCAACCGCCCACTCACGCCTGTAGCGTGGTAGCTTGGCCCGTTGCC
>Ga0209239_1000039_pt1 | contig 77490 bp, 69 predicted proteins | sample GraSoi013_2_20cm_FD_185824 | JGI IMG/M metagenome (GOLD analysis project Ga0209239, IMG submission 185824) | Grasslands soil microbial communities from the Angelo Coastal Reserve, California, USA - Sample 10_02_2013_2_20cm (SPAdes) (version 2) | ecosystem: Environmental > Terrestrial > Soil >...
GGCGCGATATCCTCAATGGTTGCTATGAGATCTGTCCTGCCAAGTACGTAGGCTCCTGCCCCGGCACCGCAAGAATATTCCAAGGGATCGCCTCGCTCTGCCTGAGCGACATCTGCACCGATGGCGAGACCGTACTTAATCCGACCGCTTCGGATTTCTGAATCTATGAACCCGACACCTTGCATGCCCGAATTGCATGCTCCCTCCAGATCCGCGACGAATACGTTCTGTCCCATTCCGATGAAGGACGCGACATGACGTGCAATCGTTCCGACCGCATAAGGCTTCGATTCGGAGCCTGCGGTGACGCTTCCAATCTCGTCCGGGGCGATTCCAGCCATTCTAACCGCGTTTTCAGCTGCCTCGGTGGCCATTGTGATCGTATCCTCGTTGTGACCTGCAAGAGCTTTCTCTCTAAGAAGTAGCCCGTGCCTAACCTTCTCGAGGACTCTTTCCAGTTCCTTGCCTCGCTTTCTCTCCCGTTCTCTTACAATCTTCTCCGTCTCGATCCGTTCCCATGGAATATACACGCCGTATCCAACAACTCCTACACCTCTATGACTCATCTGAAATCCCAGAGAACGATCTATGAACGGCGATTCTCGCGAATCACCATATTTAAGGCTAGCTGGACCGCAGTCTTGACACAAGGCTGTCATGTATTTGTCCTCTTGGCCCGCATCAAGAAAACGTACCGAAAGAACGGGTCTGCAAATGCCTATGGAACTTTGCTCCGACTGAATCAGTTACAGACTGCTTTTGCGCTCCGAGAGGAAGCGAGAACCGGAAATCGCTCCAGGATGGTAGATGCCTTTCCGGGTCAGCCTTCTAATCGCTCCAGCCGTGATAACCGCCCTTCTCATTTCTCAAATGGGCCCCATCCAACTCCATAATCTGGCTCCACTGATCGAGGATTCCAAGCTTCCTCTTACCCCGATAAGCGGCGCCCAGTCGACTCTGGTAGTGCTCGTAGGGTTCTCCGACAAGCCCAATAGCACTTCTCCGAATCGGATAGCTAGCGTTCTTTCAAGCCTGAACAACTACTACGCCGAGGATTCGTACGGAATCGTCTCGTTTGCAACGACGCTCAGCCCCTCTGCCACCTCCCCATGGTACTCGCTACAGCAGACTATGGAATACTACAGTGCCAATACAGCATCCATCGACAACCAATTGGTCACAGACTCACTTCAGGCTGCATACCAAGCAGGAGTAAACTTTCATGATTACAAATACGCGATAATAGTCCACGCCGGAAACGACGAAGCGATGACACATGCATCCACAGATATTCACTCGTTCACCATTCCCGGATACGTTTTCAATCCCTCTCCCCTAGACTCCTTCCAGATCTCGAGCTCCGTAGTCTCAGAGTCCGATCCGGTCGGAGTCTACGCCCACGAAGCTGGCCATCTTCAGGGCCTGCCGGACCTCTACGATCTGACCCAGCAGATAGACCCCGTTAACAACTTTGTCGGCTACTGGGAGATTATGGCACTCGGAGAATGGAACCCAAACAATGCGAATCCACTCCAACCATCAGCTGGAACATATCCTTCGCAACATTCATCATGGTCAAAGATTAAGCTAGGATGGATCTCCAACTCAAGCATACGAAAGGTCTACCCCGGCAATCTGACAACGATAACTGTCCACAATCTGGAACTTCCCACCCCGGGAATACAGATCGTCAAGATCCCAATCAGCGTGAACTCCGATGGATCTCTGTCTTACTATCTGCTAGAGATGAGAGCAAAGGTTGGAACCTACGATCAATATCTTCCATTCCCTTCGGATTACCCAGGTGCTGGCCTCCTAATTTACAAGGTAAATGAAAGTATTGCAGGGGGGCATGGAAATCTGAGACTCATAGATGCTCATCCGGGCGGGGATCTCAGCGACGCCGCGTTTGGACCTTGTTCCTCGCCGTGCACTAGCAACAATACCTTTTCGGACTCTGCTAACTTTGTCAAGATAATTGTCACCGCTACGAACTCCACCGCTTACACGATAATCGTCGATAGGACCAGCTCGCCCCTCCTACTTCTCCAAGTAAACACTCCTGCCCCCGGAATGCTCATCTCAGTGGACGGGGCGAACTTGACTTCTGACAAGTCCAACGAACTGAGACTCCCAGTACACTACGGGCCTCACGAGGTCTATATCCAGTCCGAAGTACCGCTCTCACTGGGCTCCACAACAATCCAAGTGGGATTGACGAACTCATTCGCTGCGTGGAATGACGGGAGTACGGCTAATCCGCGTTGGGTTTCCGTTGTCTCGGACACCGTCATTACCGCAACATACCGAGTAACGGTAGAGCCAACATTCGCAACAGCAGCAACAGCCGCGATTCTCCTTGCAATAGTTGCGACAGGAATAACGCTGAACCGGAGACGAAGTAGGAAGAAGACTGAACCTCCAATTGCTTCTGCCCCCTTTGGATCACCCAGCTCGCCGGACGAGAGCTCGAGTTCACGGTCACTCCCAAGGAATGACGGTCTTGGCAAAAACGCCATAGAGAGTGACCAAGAGCCCAATCAAGCCCATCCCTAGTCCAGCAAAATTCAATCCACCATCTCTCGCTACCAGTGTGCTAACGGAGCTCGCAACCAGAGTTGCCGACACCAGCACCTGTTTTGAACTGCTGGAAGCTCTATTGTCAAAACCGAGATAGTAAGTCGTCGAGGCGTTCAAGGGGATTCGAATGCTAGAGTTTGAGACAGTCTGGTTAACGAGGCACCCTCTCTGTTCCGCATTAAGCATGCAGCTTTGGAACGCGCCTTCGGGAAAGAACTTGAACTGGATCGAAGATAGTAATCCTAACTGGGTGGACACAGTAAGATTGACGAGCAATTCGTTTTCTCTGCCCGGAACAAGAGTGACGCTTTCCGGAGTCTCGGTCAGAGAGGCTGAGCTGACTGGAATTGACCTGGGATTGACAACCATCTGGGCCGACTGAAGCGGAACTGTGTGAAAATTCGGAATCATGGAATAGGCCAGAAGTCCAGCGACTAGGAGAAATGCCCCCCCGACAACGAGACCGAATTTCATTCGATCTCAGCGATCCTCCATGTCTTGGAGTCTCTTGAACTCCTTTAGTCCGCTGAGCCTGTGGCGCATGATGCTATTTTCCAGTTCCGCCTGGAGCAAAGCGAAAATGTCACGGTGAATACTTACAAACTCTGAGTCTGTCTGAATTCTCGGACGTTCCATTTCTATGCCGACAATGCTCTTGACTCTGGCCGGACGGGCTGAAAGGACAAGGATGCGGTCGGCAAGTTCAATCGCCTCGGGAAGGTTGTGAGTTACCAGAAGGAACGTCTTCCGAGTCTCATTGTGAATCTCAGCAACTTCCGCTCTCAGCGATTCCGCAGTGAACTCGTCGATGGCACTAAACGCCTCATCCATCAACACTACCTCTGGATCTATGGCGAGTGCACGAGCGATGCCGACTCGTTGTTTCATTCCTCCCGAAAGTTGTTTTGGAAAGAGATTCTCTGATCCCTTGAGACCCACCATCTCCAGGAGATCCATGGCAACCTCAGCTCTCTCTTTTCTCGGTCGCCCTTGGACCTCAAGTCCGAATTCAACATTTTGAATTACTGTCCTCCAAGGGAGTAGGGCGAAGGTCTGAAAGACCATGCTGATCTTTGAGTGAGGTGCAGTAAGGAGATCACCCCTAAAACGAATCTGGCCGGAGGAAGGATGATCAAGTCCGGCAATCATCCTCAAGAGTGTCGACTTGCCGCACCCGCTCGGTCCCACGATGCACAGGAACTCTCCTTCATTCACATGAAACGAGATATCCTTCAGCGCAGTTACGATTTGAGGTGGGTCTTCGTAGACCTTCGTCACGTTGGACAGTTCCACATGCAAGTCCTACCGCCACCTCTTGATGCGATTCTCAAACCTCTCAAAGAAGGCTCTGTCTATCGCAATAGTGATGAGACCAACCGTCATTATTGCGGCCAGGCCGTAAGTCAACGAATGCGCCGAGCTTCCTAGGCTGGTAGAGATAAAGGTGCCAATCCCAGCCACGCTCGCGATAACCTCGACCGCGAGCAACACGTTCCAACTGAACTCGAACGATAAGCGAAGACCCGTGACAAGGTTCGGAAAGATTGAAGGAAGGATCATTTTCGTGAAAGTCTGAACTCTTCCAGCTTTGAATACCGAAGCAACGTGGAAGTAATCGCCAGGGATTTCTTTCACCCCTTGTCGGATCGTGAAATACACGGGGAAAAAAGCACTGAAGGCGGAAATCGCGACAGCGGCAACATTTCCTCGGCCTATTACGGTAACCAAGAGCGTTAGAATCGCAAGATCCGGCAGAGCACCCACGAGCATAATGATCGGTGTGATTGCCTGGTCAAGTTGACTCCGCATTCCCACAAGTAGAGCTAGGGGGAATACCAAAACTAGCGCCAACGAGACTCCCGTCGTAACATTGGCAAAACTCTGGCCGACGTGCACCAAGAAGAATGGCGTTGCTGCGAGTTGAATGAGAGCTAGGAAAACGTCGTGCAGTGCTGGGAGCTGGGTGCTTGACACAGCGCCGGAGAGGGAGACCGACTCCCAGAGGGCGAAGATCGCGACTAACAACACTGCCCAAGCTGGTGGGCGGAATTTTCTTGCTCTCTTCTCTCGTACTCGATGAAAAGATTTTGAGCCGAACAGGCGAGACAGAAGCCCATAACTCCGGGGCATCGCAAGTCGGTTGTCAGAACTAATTAGCTTTAGACGAAAATTGAGTAAAATATTACGTTGAGACCAAGCTCTGTTCCCCGGTCCTTCCCGGAAGTGTTACCGGTTAGAAGGAAAGATCATTGTTAGAGGTTAGCGCAATTGACTCAGTCAAGTCCAAACTTTGGCATCGTAAAGTCGGGACCTGACTGTGCAGAACCGTGCATGGGGGTGTGCGTAATGCTCAGGGATGCCATGACCTGGCATATTTTTGCTGGACCTTTGTCAAAGAGTCAATTCTCTTCCCGAATTCCTTAAGCCGCGAGTGCGCAATCTGTAAGTCGAGCTCTTGTGGAACTCGAATCACCTTCGACTCGAGTTTAGAACCTTCTCGGAGAAGATATTCAGCTGAGAGAGCTTGACCAGCAAAGCTCATGTCCATGACTTCCGCTGGATGCCCGTCAGCTGCGGCGAGGTTGACAAGTCGACCGTCTGACAGGAGATAGAGTCGCTTCCCAGATCTCAATCTGTATTCCGTAACTTCGGGTCTAACTTTTTTCCGCGCAACGGCTATCCTCTCAAGGTCCTTGACCCTTACCTCGACATCATAGTGTCCGACGTTACAGAGAATCGCCTTGTCCTTCATTAGCCCCATATGAGCCGCAGTGATGACGCCGGTGTTACCCGTCGCGGTGATGAAGAGATCCCCTATCTTGGCAGCTTCTAACATCGGCATTACGTCAAAGCCTTCCATCAGTGCTTCCAGTGCTCGAACGGGGTCCACCTCTGTCACGATTACCCGTGACCCCATTCCCTTTGCTCTCAGTGCAACGCCTCTTCCCACCCAACCAAACCCAGCGACGACTACGCTTTTGCCTGCCAAGAGGAGGTTTGTCGCGCGCATGACGCCTTCAAGCGCCGACTGTCCCGTCCCGTATCTGCTGTCGAAGAGAAACTTGGTAAGAGCATCATTCACGGCAATGACTGGAAAGTTCAGACGTTCGTCCTTCTCCATTGCCCTCAACCGAGTGACTCCCGTGGTTGTTTCTTCACAAGCCCCGATGATCGTTTCAACAAACCTTTTGCCTTTCAGGTGCGCGGCAATCGAGAGCTCAGCGCCATCGTCGATCAGGATGTCAGGCTTCAATCCAAGAACTCGGTCTAGGTTGGCTTTGTGTTCGCTATCAGTGACGCCCCGCCAGGCATACACATGAACTCCAGTTTCGGATAGTGCTGCTGCCACATCGTCTTGAGTCGAAAGAGGATTACTTCCGGTGATGGCAACTTCCGCCCCTGCCTTCAGGAAGAGCTCACTAAGAACCGCGGTCTTTGCTTCTAGGTGAAGACACATTCCGACGCGGTGTCCTTTGAAGAGCTTGGTCGCGGCGAATCGTCGGGAAATTCTCGCCAACACCGGCATGTTTTCCTGGGCCCATGCAAGTTTGACGCGCCCAGACGGCGCGAGCGCGGGGTCCTTGACTAGGCTCAAGACTTTGCCCAGATCGAGAGTCCAATATTCCAATTATATATGGTCTAGCGTACAGATATTCCAATCGGAATGCTCAGCCCCTCCTAAGCTTCCAACTAGTCAGCAGATAACGGAACAGCCGTCTATGTTCCGGCTAGAACAGCTTCGAGCCGGCGGCAACCGCCGCCATGTATAATAAGGAAAGGGGACATGCTACGGTGAAACTCACCGGGAGTATTCGAGAATAGGTGTCTGAAAAAGGATTCAGGGCGAAGTTCAAAGACTCTGATGTCGCGGTCACGTTCAGGGATCTGATTCTCCTCCCCGGATGGACTGAAGTCGAACCTAGCCAAGTCCAATTATCCACTCAAGTTTCTCAGAAACATTCGATCAACATCCCATTAGTTTCTAGTCCGATGGACACCGTTACAGAGAGCGAGATGGCCATAGGATTGGCGCGACTGGGTGGACTTGGGGTTATTCATCGAAATTGTACCGCGGAAGAGGAAGCGGAGATGGCGAGAAAGGTGAAGAGGGCGGAGTCCCTGGTCATCAAGGAAGTCATCACAATTAGCCCCGATGCAACCGTGAAGTACGCAACCGAACTGATGCAGAAACATAACATTTCAGGATTACCGGTCGTTCAGGGAGAGCATCTCGTCGGCATATTGACAGGACGCGATGTTCGTTTTGCAGATTCGAATCTTCTCACTAGCGATGTAATGACGAAGAAAGTGATCACCGCACCCGCCGACACCAACATTGAAGGCGCGAAGGAGATTCTTCACAGACATCGCGTGGAAAAGCTTCCGCTTATCGACAAGGAAGGCCGATTGAAGGGTCTTATGACGATAAAGGATATTCTCCAGCGTGGCCGGTTTCCCAATGCCGCCCGCGACGAGAATGGCCAGCTCCTCTGCGGAGCTGCGGTCTCACCATTCGATCTCAAGCGGGCGAAGAAGCTCAGCGAGGTCGCTGACATCCTCGTCATAGATGTAGCCCACTTCCACAACGCAAACGTGTTCAGCTCGATGAAGAAGCTGCTTGAGGAAGTCAACACGGACGTTGTGGTTGGCAGCATTGGAACATACCAGGCTGCCGAGGACATTCTGACGAAACTCGATGGAGTGGCGGGCTTCAGAGTTGGAATCGGATCGGGCTCGATCTGCACGACTATGGAGGCGACGAAGGCTGGGTCCCCTACTGTGTTCGCCACGGCACAGGTTGCGGACGCTCTTCACACGTACGGGTCAAAACTACCGATAATTGCCGACGGAGGAATCAGAGGTCCAGGTGACGCGGCGATTGCACTGTCCCTAGGAGCTTCAGCTGTTATGATGGGCAACATTTTCGCCCGGTCGAAGGAGGCCCCAGGCACTCTGATAACTATCGGCGGTAGATACTACAAGCAATATCGGGGAATGGGAAGCCCATCTGCCATGGCCAAGAGATTCTCATCCGATCGATACGCTCAGCCATCGAAGGGCTTGCCTGAGGGAGTTGAAGGATGGGTCCCGTACAAGGGTGAGGTCAGCGTCGTGGTCCAGGAGATGGTCGCGGGGCTACAAGCATCAATGGGATATGCTGGTGCAAGAACAATAACCGAACTCTGGGAAAAATCAAAGCTAGCGGGCATTACCAATTCTGGAGCTGAAGAAGCAAGACCCCACGATGTATTGCTCCCGTCTGAATCTCCGGAAAGATTCTAAGAGAGCACTTTTCCTCCGATTATCGTTCGGACTACCCTTATTTCTCTTAAGCACTTGATACTAACCTCGTAGGGGTCTCTATCCAATACGACGATATCTGCAACCTTTCCCGGTGTCAGAGTGCCTCTGAATTGTTCGGAGAAAGACGCATAAGCAGGATTCTTTGTGTAAGCTGTGAGAGCTTCGCCTACAGTCAGTCTCTCCTTATTATCGAGACCGGGTCTTGCAACCGCCGACCAGATCCCCTCGAACGGATTGGGATCTTCCACTGGACAATCAGACCCCGCAGTTAGCATGATTCCCGCCCTGTTCATCGACGCGAAAGGGTAGAGTTCAGGCAGTCTCCCACGGCCCAGCCGATCCTTCGCCCACTTGTCCGAATAGATGAATCTCGGCTGTACAGATGCGATTATCCCTAATCTCTGCATTTCTGTCATCGACTCTTCAGATACAATTGATGAGTGTTCAATCCGATGTCTGAGCTTTCTGCACCCTTTTATCCCAAATGTGTCGCCGAGAACTTGGACTGCGAGGTCTACGGCCTTGTCTCCGATGGCATGGATGCAGAGCTGGAACTCGGACTCTCTTGCTTTCGACGCCATCTCGGCCAGCTCTTCATGACTCATAACGAGCATGCCGCTTGATGTCGGATCATCATCGTAAGGTCCGTTTAGAGCCGCCGTGCGAGCTCCAAGAGATCCGTCAAGGTACAACTTTACCCCTCCGACATGAAAAGCGTCTCCCATCTCGCTTGGCCGGCCTAGGGAAGCAAGGCGGTCCGCCAGCTTCGCCGGCATGATCGCGTAGATGGATTGAGGAATCTTCTGCTCTTGTTTCAGCTCCCGCAGAGCATTCAGCTCAGCTAAACTGCTGATGATACAGTGTAAGGATGTCAAGCCGAGCCTTGTCAATCTCCTAGAGGCGTAGACTAAGGCCTTCTTGGTCTCGTCCATCGACTCTGGGACGACCTTCTCAACGAGTTCTATTGCGGTCTCCTTTAGGACCCCGTTAGGCCTTCCTCGTGGATCTCTGACAATTTGTCCTCCAGCCGTATCCAAGGTGCTATCGTCAACTCCGGCCAAGGTTAGGGCCGCCGAGTTGGCAACCGCTATGTGACCGCAGATTCGTTTGAGGAAGACGGGGTTTTGAGTTGCATGATCCAGATCGTCTCTGGTGGGGTAGCGATGCTCTCGAAGCCTCTCATCATCCCATCCTCTGCCTAGGACCCATGAATCCGGACGGCGTGCCGTAGTCCACTTCGCGACTCGCCTCTTGATTTCCTCAATGGATCGCGAACGGGAGAGATCCAGAGTGCGAAGAAGCATTCCATAATTGAGAAGATGAATGTGCGAGTCGTGCAAGCCGGGCAATACCGTCCGTCCGCGAAGATTGATTGTTCGCGTCAACTTCGTCCTGAGTCCGAGGATTCGATCGTTCGATCCGATATCGGTAACCATACTCCTCCAGAGTGCGAGTGCCTCGAATCGTGTGCGAGATCCTGCGTCTGGATAGATTCTGCCGTTGTGGAGGATGAGATCCGGATCAGGCAAGGATGGACCTTCAACCAGCGTTTTGAATTGGAGTCTTCGCCAGGGATGCCTCCAATTGGCGATTCCCGAGCAGTAAGAAATGAATCGTCGCCGCGGGCGCCTACGGTCCAAGCATGGAGGAAAGAGTGGAGTCTATTTTTGATGGATCATTGATCGGAGGGCCACAGGTTTTACCTGCGCAAACATACGCCACTGGAGCCTTCTGGGCGTCGAATCCGAGACGCCCTATCTGATCCAGGTCCTTGGTCGGATCCAGATACCTAACATATCTTCTACCCGGATACAGTTTCAGAGCTCCGGCTTTGAACGCTGCGGATTCCTTTGACTTTGGAGGTGCGATAATTGTGATCCCTATTGGACCGTTAATGTATGAATCCAGTGCCAGCGCATAGCTCGCTCCGGTGACCCCGTATCTCTCATAGTCCGCGTTGAACAGCCCTAATGCTTTGCCCGCGATCGCTGCGTAGTCGGTCCTCTCTAAAAGCCAGGAGAGTCTTAGAAGTCCGTTTGCCATTATGCTGTTTTCATCGATAGGTTTGTCTCGGATCCTGAGTTCACCCAGATTGGAATCTTCTATGGGAATATCGTAGAAGCCTCCCGAGGTCTTGTCGTCTAGCTTCTCAATCGAATCGTCCGCAATTGTGATCGCTTTCTCCAAATAGGCTCGTTTGCTCGAGTACTCATAAGCGTCCAGAAGTGAGTGGAGCATTTGCCCGTAGTCCACCAGGAGCCCATTCAACTTCACGCCTTCTTCCTCTCTCCAGTAGTGAAACGGTACTCGTCCATCAGCTGGAAGAGCGAGAACGCGGTCCAGACTCTTGATAGCAAACTTGCCGAGTTCCGGCCTGTCCAGAACGATACTGGAGAGAAAGAACGACGAGATAAGCAGCGAATTGTAATTAGTGTAGAGCGTCCTATCAACGGCGGGAGTCTTCCGAGTCTTTCGGCCTGAAAGATCGAGTTTGTAGTACTCCTCATCCGCATTCTGACTCCCGAAAAAGCCTCCCTTCTCCAAGTCCGCCAGACTCGAATTCACGTACTTCACGATCCCCTCGGCCCTATCTCGGTAGAGAGGTCTACCAGTTAGCTGGAATGCATGCAAGTATACAGCAAGAAGTTTCGCATTGTCCTCCGCCATCTTCTCGAAGTGGGGAATCGACCAGTCCCGAGTCGTGCTGTACCTGAAGAATCCCTGTTCTACCCGGTCATAGACTCCTCCATTACCCATTTTGTCAAGGGTCTTCGTGACAACGGTCAGCATTTCTTTTTCCCCATGATAGCGGTAGCGTAAGAGTGCGTATTCCAACGCCTCAGTGTGGGGAAATTTTGGCTCGAAACCAAAGCCTCCGTAATCTATGTCAAAGTTGACTGCGACAGTAGTTGCAATGTCCTTTGTGATCTTGTCTGACAAGGCCTCGTCCTTGGCTTGAGGAATTCGCGTTGGTTGAAGCTTGCTTGCGACCTTCCCCTTATTTGTTCCATAGAAGTCGAGAACGGAGCGGAGAACTTCCCTCAACTGCTCAGGAGGGATGTAGGTCCCGCCAGTGATAATTCTCCCTTCATTGTCCAAGAAGGCAGTAGTAGGCCAACCGCCCATATTGTAGCGACGATTGACGTCAGGTCTCTTGTCGGTGTCGACTCTAACTGGAATGAAGTTCTTGTTCACTAAGTCGATGATTGCAGGGTCGGAGTAGGACGTGTTGTCCATAACGTGGCACCAGTGACACCAAGAGCCCGTTATGTCTAACAGAATTGGCTTCCCAAGCGACTTTGCACGGTCAAAACTCTCTTTTGCCCACTCGAGCCACTGAATCTTGTTCATGAGGGAGCCGACACACGTAGATTAGTCGAGAATCATATAAGAACCCTAGAATGAGTTGATAGCTGAGAATGCCTAAGTCTGCGACACAGGCTACCCAAAGCGCGGACTATTCTAGCCTTCTCGCTACATTGAACAGAGCACTCTCAGCCGAGCCCGTAGCCAAAGCCTTGACGATGTCCGTTCGCATACTGCGAGAGAGTTCGGATCATTTCGATTGGGTGGGTATCTATCTCGTTCGAGAGAACGATCTGGTGTTGGCGGCGTACGCAGGCGATGAAGAAACTGAGCACGTTATGATACCGATGGGACAGGGAATCTGCGGGTCTGCAGCTAAAGAAGGAGCGACAATCATAGTCCCGTAGGTCAGCAAGGACCCACGGTATCTCATGTGCTTCGCCTCAACCCGATCAGAGATCGTCGTCCCGATAAAGGGAAGAAAAGGAGTACTCGGGGAGATTGATATTGACAGCAGTCGACTCTCCGCATTCAACCAAGAAGATAGAGAGATTCTCGAGCATGCAGCATCGCTTCTAGCCCGGTATCTCGAGGACTAGGCACTTTGTGCCTCATGAGCCCTCGACTTTGTGAGCCGCGGCCATCGAGATAATCTCGTGAACTGATCGATATCGTTTCTGTTCGAGAAACCTCGCGAGTCCTGTGGTCACTTCTCGAAACACCTCCAGACCTTTGCTAGTGATGGCGCTTCCAATCTGGACCGCCGATGCACCCGCCATCATCATTTGGACAACGCCCTTCCAATCCTCAATTCCCCCGACTCCGATAACGGGGATGCCAACTGCCTGCCGTATCTGATATACCGCTCTGAGCGCTATTGGGTGTATGGTTGGACCGGAGAGTCCACCGAGGACTCCTCCGAGAATCGGAAAACCGGAATCTACGTCAACCGCGGTCCCCAAGACCGTATTGATCGCTGTTATAGCGTCGGCACCTGCGCTCTCAGCCGCCTTGGCTACTTCGGAGATGTCGGTAACATTCGGGCTTAGCTTTACGAACACTGGGATATGGACTCGACTCTTCACTGTTTGAGTAACCTCGGCGACGACCTTCGGCCGCTGACCGATCTCAACACCGACCTCCTTGACATGCGGGCATGAAACATTCAGCTCCACCGCGATAGCGCCGCCCCTCTCCCCCATCATTGCAGACTCAGCAAATTCCTCCGCGTCAAAACCGAAAACACTCGCTATGACCGGGACTCCTTTCCTTGAAGCGGTCTCAACTTCTTCCCGCATCTCTTCCATTCCCGGGTTTGGAATGCCCAAGGCATTGAGAAAACCGCCGTGGACTTCAATGAAGGACGGGTTTCTGTAGCCTTCCCTGCCTTTCCTATTGAACGACTTGGTGACGACGGCGGCAGCACCGGCCCTAGACACGCGGATCAACATCTCTCCTGAGACTCCCAGAATTCCGGAGGCTAGAATTGTGGGATTGGGGAGTTTAATACCCGCAAACTCTACCGATAAGTCCGGTTCCAAGTGGGTCTAAGAATGAACACTATTGCCGTGCTAATTATCTTCGCGCGAACGTCAAGCTATCGCCACATTCTCCGCTTCCGATCAGGAGTAGAGGCTTGAAAGCGTATCTGATCGACTCCCCTGCCGGACTGTTTCTACTCGAAAAAACGGGCAAGATTTCGGAGAAAGCACTCTTTGCTCATAATCCGAGTGATGCGGCTGCCCAAATGAGGCAGGTCCAGAACGGCGAGCTGCCTCCGGCGTCTTCAGCTTTCGGCCAACGACTCTCCGAGCTCGAACTCGATCTCGTTACGGTGGACAGCGAGCCTCTCGCTAGACTCGCCCGTTCAATCGTCAAATCAGAGGTTGTACAGGACGAGGGCGACCCTACTATTTCGAAGCTCAGGAACAGGCTGCCCTCGATTCTGGTCCGTCTTAGGATCATCGAATCGAAAGATGAGTACGAACAATTCGTCCGAGACGTTTCCCTTGAGCTTGCCAAAACCGCAATAACAGAGGCTACAACGAAGCGAGATCTCTACGCAATTCAGACAGTCCGTAGTATCGAAGACCTGGACAAGATTCTCAACCTCCTGGCCGGCCGAGTCAGAGAGTGGTATGGCCTCCACTTCCCCGAACTGGATCGCTTAGTGGAAAAACACGACTCGTACATTCGACTGGTTCAGAGTCTCGGCGCAAGAGAATCATTCTCATACGACGCCTTAACAAAACTGGGCATACCACAAGATAAGGCGACTCAGATCTCCGCGTCGGCCGAGAAATCTTCCGGCGCCAAAATGACAGGCACGGATCTAGAATGGCTACGCGAGGTCTGCGGAACGGTGCTTGAATTGTACAGCTTGAGAGAAGCTGCCGAGAAATACACTGACAAGATCATGGGAGAGGTAGCACCGAACATGACTTCTGTGCTCGGCGCAGTTCTCTCCGCAAAACTCATCTCGATGGCGGGAGGCCTCGAGAATATTGCAAAGATGCCATCAAGCACTCTTCAAGTGCTCGGAGCAGAAAAAGCGCTCTTCAGAACACTGAAGACGGGAGCTAGACCGCCGAAGCACGGTATCATCTTCCAATACGCACCAATCCATCAGTCGCCCAAATGGCTTCGAGGAAAGATCGCGAGAGCAGTTGCTGGCAAACTCGCAATAGCAGCCCGAATGGACGCATACGGAGGAGGCGACAAGGGCCAGGGGCTCAAAGAAGCGCTTGAAAAGAAGATCCTGGACCTGAAAGGTCGTTATCAAGGCCCGCCTCATAGGAGAGAACATGAGAAGACCTGGGGTCCGCCCGCACAAGACGCTCGAAGGGATATACTGGCTGGTCCGAGAGGGAGAGGAGAGATTGGCCACGCTCAGCCAGGACCCCGGGACCACCGTCTACGGGGAAGACATCGTAAGGATCGCAGATAGAGAATATCGGGTCTGGGATCCGTACAGGAGTAAGCTAGCTGCCGCCGTACTGAAAGGGCTTTCTGAAGTTCCAATCAAGCTCGGAAATACGGTTCTCTACCTCGGGGCAGCAAGTGGCACGACCGCAAGCCATGTGAGCGACATCATAGGAGAAAAGGGACGAGTCTACTGCGTAGAATTCGCTCAGAGATCGTTCAGAGACCTAGTCAATAACACGAGTAAGAACAGGAGAAACATGATCCCAATCTTCGGAGACGCAAGGTTTCCAGAAAAGTATAGAAGTCTCGTCCAAGGCGTCGACAGTATCTACGCGGACATCGCACAGCCCGACCAAGCTAGAATCCTCTCTGAGAACATCGATCGGTATCTCTCCGACAATGGAGATTTCCTTTTTGCGGTAAAAGCCAGAAGCATTGATGTCTCGAAGGAACCTTCATCAATTTTTCGACAGGAGAGAACCCTCCTTGAGGAAAAGGGCTACATGGTGAAAGAAATGATCCGACTCGACCCGTTCGAAAAAGATCACTCTATGATCCTGGGCAGCAAACGGTGAACTCTGAATTGGAGCAGCGTGATCGGTTCTTCAACGCGCTTCTTCGCGATGACATGAGAAAGCTCAACTCTCATCTTCCAAATAACCGTAGAACTCTGAAAGAACTTCTGAGCGAGCCCGCCCCGAGAGTTCCGGCCGCGTCCGGAGACCTCATCAAGATGAAGACGCGTGAGCTTGAAGAACTATCCCATTCTCTCCCTACCGAAGCAGGTACGCGAGTAAGACTGCCTATCGTATTTCTCAGAAGGAGAGACCTCGGACCCGGCGCCTTCACAGTTATGGGAGGTCGTTACGAAGAGTATGCGATGTTGCTCCTGGCCGAATCCTTCCAAGGAAGTTTCGAACAATTCAAAGAACAGAAACCTGAATCAGTTGTGCTATTCAAGCCACAGATTAGTCTATTGATGAGAAGATTTCACTCGTTACTAGTACTCGGATTTGGGAGTTCAGACATCCGCGGGTAGAGCTCCGTCAGTCTATGAGGAATATGCTACAGTCTGTCTTGTCTATGAGAATCTACGTACTCTCGAAGATAACCAGATTGTTCTATAGCAGAACTGTCTGAGGTGAAGGCTAACTTACCAAACGCAATGATAGTTCCACTGTTACCCGACTTATCCTTCATAAGCGAAGCCTTTGGATGAGGAAGCACAACATATGGATATGGCAAGACTACCAGTACGATTCCGACTGAAGATCATTAATTGTCCGAGTGGTTGAGAAGTTCTACGAATCGATACTGAGGGTCCATTTTCCAGCAGGCAAGCGCGGGGTTGCTCGAATCGGTACAACGACTGCGTTCAGCTTCTTACGCTTCATCTTGTCCTTCAAGTAGTATTTCCTCGCTCCAACTGACAAGGCACGAAATATAACGCTTTCCGATGCCAGAAGGAGGTTGATGAAGCGCAAGTTGACTTCTACCGGTAGAAAAATCAATAGCGAATTCTCTGGGTTGAAGATGAGAAGATCACCCAACGTAATGATGTATTTTCGTCGAGAGCACCTGATTGTCGAGAATTACATGAGGAGACGAACCTTCAAGATTGATTTGAATGCCATGATGCTCCTCAGTTACTTTTCGACATGGAGAACTGCCTCGGAAGCTTCACAAAGTCTGAGCGGTTACACCAGAGAGTCCATCTTTCACTCAATTCGGAACCTAAGAGACAACGGTTTGCTAATCACCAAAGACTCCGAAGAGGCCAAGTTAGAGAACAAATTCGGACACGAATGGCTATGGCCGACAGCCTCTCGTTACTATCACTTCTCGACGAAGATCGACGACCCTCACAATTCGGCCGACGAGATTAACCAGTATTACAAGAAGTACCTTAAGGGAAGAAAACAACCACCCATTTACAAGTCCTATCACAAACAACCCAAGATTAACCTGTCGAAAGAATCTCGCCCCGAAGCCCCATTTTTCAGGACACTTCGCAGGAGACATTCGACGAGAGAACTCTCTGGGAACGCGATAAGCTTCAATGATCTGTCAAGACTCGCCTTCTTCACTTGGGGAAGGATCTCATCCTACAAGACCCGCGAGTTCGGAGAGCTGCTCCACAAGACCAGTCCGTCGGCCGGAGCACGCCACCCGATAGAAACCTACGGTATCATCAACAATGTGGAGGGGATTGAGCCAGGGATATACCACTACTCTGTGAGAGACCACTCGCTGGAACTTCTCAAAGCTGGAGACTTCCGTGAGAGATGTGAAGTGTTGACTGCCGGTCATTCATGGACAAGAAATGCGAGCGCCCTTTTCATAATGACAGCTGTCATTGCACGAACGGCTTGGAAGTATAGAGTACCACGAGTCTATAGGGCGTTCTTACTCGACGCCGGGCATCTCTCACAGTCGTTTCTTTTAGTCGCTACCGCCCTCGGACTAGGCGCCTTCTGCATCGGAATATTGCGTGACAACCTTATCGAGAAAGAGCTGAATCTCGATGGTGTCTCAGAAACAGTACTCTTCGCTGTAGGAGTCGGGCAACCCCTCAGGAGCCCTCACGGACCAAACGAGAGCATTCTCCACGATCATGCTCAGCCTCCGCTCAACCAAGGTTGATTACGCATGGCGAGGTCAAACTTGACCATGCCCCCGAGATCGAGTCCGCGACAGTCCGCGTGGAACCTTCGAACACTCCGAAAAATAGGTCGGACAAGAGGCTGATAACTCAGGCTTGAACCTCAGACAGTCATAGCATCTAATGCACATTCCACTCGAAGCGTTCAACGCTTATCTACGCGACAAATCCTCATACCAACTGGTCTTTGCTTGCCGGATGACTCCATAGCAAAACGTGTCGTTCAGACCTCATTGAGAATTCACGAGGACGACATGGTTGTCATTGATACTTGGCAACATACTATCGACCTAGCAAGTGACATTGCACTCGAATGCCTCAGGACCGGGGCAAAGCCTCTGATCACACTTATGACCGACCGATTGTGGTGGAAGGCATTGGAGGAAATACCCGAACAGTATTTCCGCAAGACACCTCGACACATCCTAGGTGCGATGGAGAGTGCTACAGTCTGGATTGGGATCGGGGGTCCCGAAGACCCGACGAAGTTCAGAGAGGTTCCCTCTTCGCGTCTCGAGCCATTTTTCGAAGGAGACAAACCACTCGTAGACAAGACTATTGAGAGAAAAATCCGAGTCTTGCAGGTTCTCCTCGGCGACGTCACCCCCCAACGTGCTCGGGCCTACGGTTTCGACTATGCCAGATGGCTCAAGAACACCGAGGACGCGATCAGAGTCGACTATCCGAAAATGACAGAGCTAGGCAAGAAAATTGCAAACCGTCTAGAACGAGCGACGAAGGTCCACATCACATCCAAGATAGGAACAGATCTCAGGTTTGACATTACGAAACGGCCAGTCCATATTGAGGATGGAATCGTAGACCAGGACGACATGGAACGTGGCCTCGTCTCGACTCAACTGCCCTCCGGGAAGGTCGAGGTGCCACCGATCGAGACTAGCGCGCGAGGCACTGTTGTGCTCGATACTCCTAGGGCCTTGAAGGGGCGTCTGATAACCGACTTGCAGTTTGTGTTCGAGAAAGGAAGGATAAAGGAATTTCATGCCAAGAAGTACGAAGACGTGTTCAGAGAGGTTTTCGAAGCCACGCAAGGAGACAAAGACAGGATCGGCCAATTCGCTCTAGGATTGAATTCGAAAATAGAGCTTATCGGATATCGGACCGACGAGCTTGCCCTAGGAACGGCGACAATCGGTATCGGAGCCAACAAAGGGATCGGAGGACAGAACGATAGTAGCCTCTCATTCTCAGGAACACTCACAAAACCTACAATCGACATTGATGGCTTAGCCATAATGGTCGAGGGAAAGCTCGTAATCTGACAACTGGTAATTATCGAACTCTGCGTCGAATCTACAAGGGAACCGCACACGAAGCGTCGAATAGACCTTCTCATCCTTGACTCAAAGGAGACAATTACGGTTGACAACTCCGTTGACGACGACCTTGGCATCATAGATGAGGGAGGAGTTGCAATCGATGAAGGAAAGATCGTAGAGACCGCATCCTCCCAATTGCTAGAACAGAAGTACTCGGCTTCAAGACACTTACTCGCAACGGGCGAGATAGTTGTCCCCGGCTTTGTTGACCCTCACACGCACCTAGTCTTCCAAGGGTCCAGAGAAGAGGAGTTTCAACAAAGACTTGCAGGGGCCTCCTACCTCGATATTCTCCAGAAGGGAGGAGGAATCATGGAAACTGTCAACAAGACTCGCCAAACGAGCCAGTTTGAACTCCTCACAATTGCTCAGGACCGATTGAATACTATGGTAGAGGCCGGAACGACCACACTAGAGATCAAGAGTGGATATGGGCTCCGTTTTGAGGACGAGCTGAAAATCCTGAGAGTCATTCACAAACTCAAGGAGCAGAACCTCTGCCGAATAGCTGCAACCTTCCTTGGCGCGCACGCGGTCCCCTCAGGAATGGCTCCTGAGGATTACGCAAGGATAGTGATCGAAGAAATGATTCCATCTGTTCGCCGTGAGGGGCTTGCAGAATTCTGCGATGTTTTCTGTGAAAATGGAGTCTTCAACCCACAGTTGTCGAGAAAAATATTGAGAGCAGGAACCCGAAATGGTCTGAGGCCGAGGATACACGCTGACCAGTTCACCGAAAGCCAAGGAGCAGGAGTAGCCAACGAGGTCAGAGCTGCATCTGCAGATCACTTGGTTCATTCGAAACTCGGCGAGCTGGAGCGAATGACCCAAACCTCAGTCACCCCGGTTCTGCTCCCAGCTTCTTCTCACAGTCTACTGAGTGGCAAATATGCTCCAGCGAAGGACATGCTATCGAAAGGGCTTCCGGTGGCCTTGGGAACAGACTTTAGCCCCTCCAACTGGATTCTCGGACAACTTACAGTCGCGGCAGTGGCGGCCAGGGGGCTCCGGATGAAAGCGGACGAGATCATTCGCGGAATCACGATCAACGCAGCCAGATCGCTGGGCCTTGAACATACTATAGGAAGTATCGCGCCTAGAAAGCGCGCCGACATCGTTGTTCTGAAAGTTCCGAGCCACAAGCGGATCGGTTACACCTACGGGGAAGGGATGGTGGACAAGGTCCTTATTGAGGGAAGGGAAATTGTGAAGGAGGGCAAGAGGGTCTATTGACTCGACAGGGTCAACCACGGCCTGCTACCACTCTGAGACAGAAAGAGAAACTCTCTCTGATTACTGGCCGTAGTCTCAACTGCAGGAATTGGCAGATTGAGGGAGCATTGAGAATGCTCCATAATGTTCTGCAGCCCGACGTGGCGAAAAACCCGGATGAGCTGATCGTTTATGGTGGAACGGGAAGAGCGGCTCGATCGTGGGAGGCTCTGGCGACAATCGAGGAGTCCCTCAAGAATCTAGGGGAGGATGACACTCTCCTCGTCCAGAGCGGGAAGCCTGTGGCGATCTTCAAGACTCACAGGATGGCACCGAGAGTCTTGATCGTCAACAGTATGCTGGTGCCAAAATGGGCGACATGGGACTACTTCTACGAGCTGGAACAGAAGGGCCTGATAATGTTCGGACAAATGACTGCCGGGTCTTGGGCTTACATCGGAACACAGGGGATTTTACAGGGCACTTACGAGACGCTCGCCGCTGCCGCTAGGGAACATTTCGGGGGCAGATTGAGGGGACGAGTTGTCCTCACCGCGGGGCTCGGGGAGATGGGCGGGGCGCAGCCGTTGGCGGTAACGATGAACGATGGAATCGCGCTGGCTGTTGAGATCGATAAACGCGCGATAGAGAGGAGGCTTAGGCACGGCTATCTTGAAAGATCGACTGATGATCTTGACGAAGCCATCGATATTGTGAACGAAGCTAAGCAACAAGGAACCTCGACAAGTCTAGCCCTGCTTGGAAACGCCGCTGAGGTTCATCCAGAACTTGTTAGAAGATCCTTCATTCCAGACATTGTCACTGATCAAACTTCAGCCCACGATCCTCTCAACGGATACTATCCTGCGGGATTGTCGAAGGAGGAAGCTGACCGGCTCAGAAAATCAAACCCAACCAAGTATCTCGATAGAGCTGGCAAGAGTATCCTGACCCATGTCAAGGCCATGATCGATATGGGTCGCAAAGGCGCTGTCGTCTTTGAATATGGCAACAACATCCGACAAAAAGCCTTTGATGCTGGTCTGAAGGAGGCATTCGAATTTCCTGGATTCGTCCAGAAGTACATCAGACCAATGTTCTGTGAAGGTAGAGGTCCGTTCAGGTGGACCTCGCTCGTGGGGGACGCAGAAGACATCCGGAAAATAGACCAGCTAGTCCTTGACACTTTCCCCGACAACACGGACCTCCGACGATGGATAAAGAAAGCTAGGCAGCACGTCAAGTTCCAGGGACTGCCCGCCCGAGTGTGCTGGCTAGGCTACGGTGAGAGAGCGAAGTTCGGAGGACGCATCAACGATATGGTGAGAACTGGGAAGTTATCAGGTCCCATATGGATCGGAAGAGATCACCTCGACTGTGGGAGCGTAGCGTCGCCGAGAAGGGAGACGGAAGGGATGATGGATGGAAGCGACGCGATAGCTGACTGGCCGATCCTCAACGCGCTTCTCAACACTGCTGCAGGGGCAACGTGGGTGAGCGTTCATCAGGGTGGCGGGGTTGGAATGGGCTACAGTATTCACGCGGGAATGTGCCTTGTGGCTGATGGCACGCCTGAAGCCGCGGAAAGGCTAGAACGTGTGCTGACGGTAGACCCTGGGATCGGAGTTGTCCGACATGCTGATGCAGGCTATCCGAAGGCAAAGGAGATAGTTAGAAAGCAGGGGCTGCGGATGCCGATGCTCAGGTAAGCCCGCCAATACTTATCTCTCAAACATCTCGCTTCAAACAAACGGTAGGACATTGGCCGAGGTTACGATAGACGGATCCCATCTTACACTCGATCAGGTCTTGCAGGTTGCCAGAGAGAATGCTCTGACTGTCATCTCCGAGAAAGCGATCGTCCGCACAAGAAACGGACGCAGATCCCTCGAAAGATTGTTACAAGAAAAGGAAACGATCTACGGAGTCAACACAGGGTTCGGAGCTCTATCAAACTTCAGGATTCCACCAGACGATCTGAAACAGCTCCAGACGAACCTCATCCGGAGCCACTCGGCGAGCGTAGGAAAACCACACTCCTCCGACATAGTGAGGGCAATTATGCTTCTGCGAGCTAACACGCTTCTCAAAGGGAACTCGGGAATCAGGCCAGAAGTAGTCAGCGCCATCGTTAGGCTTCTCAACAAACAGGTCCACCCATACATACCAGAGAAAGGCTCGGTGGGCGCGAGCGGAGACCTGTCACCTCTATCGCATATGGCTCTCGTACTCCTAGGGGAAGGAAGCGCCGAATCACACGGACGATGGATTCCCGGTAGGAAAGCCCTAGAGGTCTCGGGCAGCGTGCCCCTCAAGCTCGAAGCGAAAGAAGGACTTGCACTTAACAACGGTACCCAGCAAATGGTCGCAATCGGCTGCCTCTGCCTCCACGACGCATACCAACTCCTGGCCACTACAGAAGCAGCGTTAGCTCTCTCTCTCGAGGCTTTGAAGGGCTGGCTTGACGCTTTCGACGAGAGGATTCAGAAGCTCAGGCCACATCCAGGACAGCAGATTGTAGCCGAACACGTTCGGCGAATGGTAAAAGGAAGTAGAACGGTTAGGACGATAGAGAGGGGCGATCCTTCTGATGGTCGCCCTCAAGATCCTTACTCGTTCAGGTGCGCTCCGCAGGTAATGGGAGCATCAAGAGATGGGCTAGATTTCACAAAGCAAATTCTTGAAGTGGAGATGAACTCGGCGACAGATAATCCTCTCCTCTTTCCCGCGGACGATATCTGTATTTCAGGAGGCAACTTTCACGGACAGCCAGTCGCGATGGGACTCGATCTGTTGGCTTTAGCGATTTCCTACCTCGCTAACATGTCGGAGAGAAGAATATCCGCTCTGCTAGATCCGTCACTCAACAATGGGCTTCCACCGTTTCTGGTCGGGGGAAGGTCGAAGCCAGGACTCTCAAGCGGGTTGATGGCGGTGCAGTATACGGCAACATCGCTCGTTGCGGAGAATAAGCTGTTGACGCATCCTGCTAGCAGTGACTCGATCCCTACATCGAGCAATTTTGAGGATTTTGTCAGCATGGGACCCGGAGCAGCCCACAAAGCCAGAGCGATTCTCGAAAACTCCCAGTACGTTGCCAGCATAGAGCTGCTTGTTGCGGCTCAAGGAATCGACTTGCGAGGAGCAAAGGGATTAGGCGTCGGAACCAGACGAGTCTTCCAAGCCGTCAGACGAAAAGTTCCTCGGCTACTTGAAGATCGGTCTTCCCACGATGATATCGAGAAGATTCGCAGGATGGTTCGTGAGGGTGAGATAGCGAAGATCGTTGCCCAGGTTACCGGGTCCTGAATCAAACGTGATTGTCTACCCGATTAGGTCGAGTCTGGCGAGACCCGGGGACTCCATTCCAGGACTGTTTTCCAAAGCTCTAGCCAAGAATCGAATGCGCGTCGAGTCGAAAGACATTGTTGCTGTCTCAAGCAAGATTGTCGGAATTGCCGAAAACAGGATCCGTTACCTCGACGGCATAAGACCCGGGCCGCAGGCTAGAAGACTTGCTCGCAAACATTCCATCACTCGATCGTTTGCCCAAGCCGTTCTCGACGAAGCTGATACTGTGGTCGGCGGCGTGAAAGGAGTGCTTCTGACGGTGAAGAACGGTGACGCTGTTGCAAACGCTGGAATCGACCGAAAGAACGCTCCCGCAGGAGCGGTCGTGCTATGGCCCCGCAACGCAGATCTGTCAGCAAAGAAGATCCGTCAGTCTATTCGGCGAAAATCGGGGAAAAATGTAGGAGTGGTTATCGTCGATAGTAGGGTGAGCCCGATGAGACTAGGCACGACAGGTTTCGCGATCGGCTGCGCGGGATTCGAAGCAGTCGAAGACCTCAGAGGAGGTGTCGACCTTTTCGGCAGACGTATCGAGATCACGTTCCGGGCGATTGCGGATGGGATAGCAGCATCGGCCCAGTTCGTGATGGGCGAGGCTTCGGATCAGATTCCCTTCGCGATAGTTCGCGATGCCCCTGTTAGCCTCGGCAGTGGGCACGGCATTCGCCCGGCGAAGCTGGCGTGGAGTCGATGTCTCTACATGAGCCAGATCTCACGGGCAAATGATTGACTGAGAAGAGTAGCCTAGATTTGCAGTCAAAGCCTGTTGGCATTCCGGCGGTTCGCAGAAATCCCTGAACGCGGACAGAAGCACTCTCGCGTCGCGAGAATAAGATTCCTGCCCCCTTTTTTCTAGGAGGCTCTCGCCAGTTGAAGCTCATATGGGTGAGTTTTCCGATTTGCGGCTTGGAATAGGCTGGTCGACCGTTTTCGTAGAGTGGAAATTGAGCGTATGGCTCTTCGTGAAAGTCTAGTGATCTAAAATCGCCTGCCCAGATTTGTGATCAGGGCTTGTTATGCGCCTGTCAGGCTTGAAACGGACGAGTCTGCGGCGCATTCATTTACTGTTCCCAGTGAGAAGCATAGCTCAGACTGGCTTTTGACACGTGTCGCAATACCAGCGCATCTGGGCAGGGTCCCATCTCAAAAGCTGCTGACAGGTGGGACATCGATTGTACTGGACTCCTGCTGACTTCCTCCTCCGGAATATCAAATAGCCGAGCAGGATGCCGATGGCTACGCCGATTGCGACTCCGATGAGACTGAAGACGAGTGCCGGCGAGATGGCGCTGCTGGCAAGCTGCTGAGCCGCGCTAGCATCTTCGGCCGCCGCAAACGAATACTGTACGGCACCCGCATAGTCCATCGTGTTGTACAGGTTTTCCGCCTGCGCAATATTCTGGTTAGCCATGGATATGTCTCCAGAGTTGAGGATAGTGTTCGGGGTTGTGGACAGGGCTTGTAGTGCGAAGGAGAGCAGCTCATCGTTTATTCCCCGAAGGATTGAGTCCCTGTCGAACTGGCTATAGTTCAGACTGTAAGCGTAGTATCCCATCACGGTGTTTGTGAAATCCTCTGTCAGATCGTAGATGAAAGGATGGTTCAAACCCATCATATGGCCGAGCTCGTGAGTAGCGGCATGCGTGAAGCCCGCTCCCTTGCCAGGCTGACTGTAGGTCGAGTTGTTGCCGATAGTAAAATCGGCCTGTTGCGAGAATCCTATTAGAACCATATCTCCCAAGGCCTCTCCCCCGAAAGTCCCGTAAAGGCTAGGTGACCCGATGTCTTCCTTGAACGGGACCCCGAACGTGTAGTTTCCCTTGAACGCAAAGAGAAGTCCGGGAATATCGATTCTCGACGTTGTGCGAGTTACATTGATGAAATTCGCAATGTGTCCCAGACCATATGTTGTGAACCAGTTGTAGACCAAGTCGCCGTCCACGATCGGTCGGCCAGAGATAGGATCTGTGAGAGTTGTGGTTGCATTAGCCATTATCGCGGCGAGCCCAGGGTAGTCTCTGACGTCTGCATATCTGATATTGACCGTTACGCCTGTTGCACCAACGAATGGGACAAGACTGGCCAGACTCTCCTGAATCAGTGATTGGTTGATCGTCGCCTCCAATCTCGGACCTTGCACCTGTTCGGCGGAGGTCCGGTTGTCAATAACGAAGAGTTGAATGTTGTAACTTTGGGCGTAGTTGACAGGGTAGAGCTGGTCCGGAGCAAACAGATTGTTGACGGCACCGTTGACGTATGCGCCGATGAACTTGCTCATCCAGAGCTTCCCATAGTATGTGCTGTTGCTGATTCCTCTCAACTGCGATGCGACTTGTACCGGGAGCTCGTTCGTCCAGTAGCTGGGTCCAGCCGAGAGATCCATGTAGTAGAATCGGCCGTTTCCGCCCCAGCCGGTCATGAAGTGACGCGCCAATTTGAGGCCTAGATCCGGATCTATGACCGTTCGGTTGTAATAATGAGCGTCCACCGCGTGGGTCGTGCACGGCCTACAGATTGCGTTATAGTTTTGATATTCCGTATAGTTGAACGAAGGGATTGGGACGTGTAGATCTGCTATGAAGAGAGTGTATCCTGATACTGGATTCGCTCCGAACAGGGTCATGTTTGACCCGAGCCAGGATTCGACCTTGTCAGCGTCGTAGAAGTGGTTGTGGACTACAGAAAGCGTCGACGAGTTCGTAAAGTAGGGATTGACCAATCCATATGGCGTGCTTGGACCTGGATTAGTATCCTCTCGTTTTTCAATCGACGAGAGATACTGAGCGAACTTGGACACGGTCGAGTTGTCAGCGAATGTCAGTTGATAGTCGAAATTGAAGATCACACCGGTGTTCAATGGCCCCGCTAGAATCGCCTGGTACTTCAGGGGCGGAACGGAGACGCTACTCTTCAGATAGGTCGAATTCAACTCTGCCGGCGTGATTCCGAGAAATACGATCTTGATAGTGAGCGAGGCAGACCTGTTCAGTCCATAGCCTTGTTGAGTGATCAACTGAGGCGACTGAGAATGGACCGGCGGAAACTGAACTATCGAGAGAAGCACAATTAGTGCGACGGGAAGGACCGAGGTAAGACGCATCTTGCTTATATCTCGATGTCGGGCCAGATTTCTATTAAGTGTCGTCTAGGATTCCATAACTGGGACCGTGAAGTCTCCCTTCGGGACGATTAGTATCTTGGATTCCTTGCCTTCAACGCGTATTGCTTTCTGCACCGCTTCAGAGGCGGTCTGAGAAGGTTTCAGCCCAAAGGAGTCCCGGACAAACAGCTCCGGAAGAATAGATACTAACTGAACACGGCACTTCTCCAGCGCGTCTTGGAGGAACAGGTTGACGTGGCCGCCTAGCTTGAATCTGTATCTCAACTCGGTCGACAATTCTTTCCGCTCCGGAAATCTCCGAGCGTATTCTAGGAAGCTAGAATCGCCGATTCCTCTCGAACACTCGGCCACCAAGATTACGGTGCCCCCTTTTCTCACAGCGCCGAGAACGTTGGAGACTACTCTGATCGCATGGTAGAGGTCAGATCCGAGCAGGCTTCCCGCCGATATGATGACGATGTCCAACTTCCGTTCAATCTTTGGACTGTGGACCTCGTGATAACGCGAGGCAGCTTGCCTGAACACTGATTCCAGTTCTCCTGCAAATGCCGAGGTGACTCCTCCGGCGCCGTCAGGCATGAAGCATAAGCTGTAGAATGGCCCTGCGAGCTTGGATGCTTCGAGTGAATCCAACAGTATTTGGTTGTCAGCGGGGGACGAAGACGCTGGGAATCCTTTCGTCAGGAGTGACCGGTTCTTGGTGATCGAGCGAATTGAGGAGGAGCCCGGCAAAACAATCTCGGGTCCTCCTGTGAAGCTACTTGCGAAATGCGGCATAACGAGCCCGACACTGATCTTAACATCGCATGCAGCTAGGTCGGGGTCCAGCTCGACACTGGTTCCCAGCGAAGTCTTTCCAAGTTCGGTGAACGAAGCCTGGGACGGGTCGATTATCTTGAGGTCCTCACCATCTGAGACGATGTTTGACATGCGCTTTCGCATGAAGACCCTCACATTGTCAACTCCTAAGGCAGTGAGACGGGACCTCAGAGCTTTCGCCGCCTCGTCTCTTGCATTGGCTGGAACGATTGGATCAATGATTATCCCAGCAACGCCACGAGGTTTGACCACGTCTTTGAGGAAGAGTCCGCCAAGCGGCTTTTCCAGAGCCTCCTCGATTATAGTCGGAGCATCTTTCGTCCCAAGTGGCTTGGCCGGCTCCAGAATCCTGTAGAAATTGTCATCTGGAACCCGGACTGGAACCTCTGTCTCACCGTAAGGTATCCAGAGTTCCAAATCGGCCGCCTTGACTGTTCGGTTGGGCTTGCCTTTAAATCGCTATACCAACCGGGGGATTTTACGTCTGCCGAGACTAACGGTCAACGCATTGGAAGGAATTCGAGTCGAAAATAATGCCCAAGCTGATTGAAGAAGAACTTCCAAAAATTCTAGTCCATACTGGGGCGTTGAAATTTGGTATGTTCACGCTCTCTGGGGGGAAGCTCAGTCCATACTATCTTGACCTACGGGTCCTCCCAAGTTTTCCAGACGCATTCCACGCCTCAATCGAACTTTTGGGAAAGACCGCGAGAACGATCGCAGATATTGCTAAGATCGCTGGAATTCCAACCGGCGGGCTGCCATGGGCTTCAGTCTTAGCCTACACTCTCTCGAAGCCGCTGGTCTACGTGAGAAAGGAAGTCAAGCATCATGGTAGAGAGAAGATGGTTGAAGGTCTTCTGGCTCCCGGTGACAAGGTCTTGCTCGTGGATGATGTCATTACGACCGGAAAGAACATTCTCGACGCGTCGCAGACTCTCAGAGCTGAGGGGGGAGTTGTTGAAGACGCTCTGGTCTTGGTTGATCGGGAGGAGGGAGGACGCGAACACCTTCTCAAGGCTGGAATGAAGCTTCACTCGGTCACCAGGATTTCTGATCTCGCTCAGAGATTGTTAGACATGGATGCTATCTCGGAGTCCCAGTATGAGGAGCTGACGACGCAGCTTCAGAAGTGATTTCTAGCAACTACTAGGGTTTGATCAAATTGGCTCAGTCAATTTCTCTGTTCAAAGAACTGCAGGTAAGCCGTCACGCCCTAGACAATGGACTCAAAGTCCTGATCCGAGAAATACAAAACGCCCCGGTGTCCGGCTGCTGGGCCATATACCGAGTTGGATCCCGAAATGAGAGACCGGGGGTCACAGGAATCTCTCACTGGGTCGAGCATATGCTCTTCAAAGGAGGAGGGAAACTCCACAAGGGCGACATCGGACGAATAGTCAGCAGTGTGGGAGGCGAGTACAATGGTTTCACGTCAAAGGACTTTACAGCGTACTTTGAGGTACTTCCAGCTGACCAGATAGAGAAGGGACTCCTTATCGAGTCTGAGCGTATGATGAACGCTGCATTCGACCCAAGAGAGGTCGCGTCGGAACGGACGGTCGTTGTCTCCGAGCGAGAAGGGAACGAAAACGATCCCGAGTTCTTAGCCTCCGAGGAGCTATTCCTCTCAGCCTTCAGATTCCATCCGTACAGATGGTCCGAAGGAGGACTCAAGGCAGACCTTTTGAAAATAACGAGAGATGATCTCTTCGAACATTATCGACGCTACTACGTTCCTGGGAATGCGCTGCTAGTCGTTGTGGGTCCGTTCTCGCCAAAAAAGATTCTTCCGAAGATCCAAGAATACTTCGGCCCGCTAGCCGAGAGCGATAGGCCTAGCGAACCTGCAATCGCTGAGCCTCCTCAGTCAGGTGAGCGGCGAGTCGAGGTTCGAATCCCGTCCGAGGCGGACTACATCAAAGTCGCATACCATACGCCTGGGTTTGGAAGCGAGGATGTTTACGGGCTGATGATGCTGGACGCGATCCTAAGCGGAGTTCGCCTCTTTGCGTTCGGCCCCGGCCAGTCCTCGGGAAGAAGCGCCAGACTTCACAAAGCGCTCGTCGAAAGAAAGCTGGCGACTGAGGCCAGTTCGGAGTTCTGGCCGACCATCGATCCCTCCGTGTTTGCATTGGACGTTACAGTATGGGAGGGCGTCTCTATAGACAGAGCTGAGAGGGTGTTGATGGAGGAAATCGAGAAGATTCAGAGGACTCCTCCTAGCAAGCATGAGCTTGAGAGGGCGATCGCGCAGATCAAGGCTCAGTATGCGTATACGCTTGACGGAGTCGCCCGACAAGGCTTCGTGATAGGCATCTTCGAAATGATCACGTCGTTCGAGACTATGGCCAGGCTTGTTGAGAAGCTCGAAAAGATATCGCCCGCGAGAGTCTCGGAGATAGCCGCGAAATACCTGACCGTGCAGAACCGGACGGTCTGCCGCTGTATTGGCGTAAGGAACAACCATGGGTCTTGAAACCGATCTAGCGAAGCTAGTCGAAGAGCAACCTGCCGGTCCAGGAATCAAGTGCCTTCTGTACAAGAGCGCGAATAACCCGACAGTAGCAGTTCACGGTAGCATTCTAGCCGGAACATCGTTAGAACCCTCAGGGAAGTCAGGTCTCGCCGAACTTACCACACGCCTCCTCATCAGAGGAACCCGGAAACTCGGAGCAGTCAAGATCGCGGATCTGCTCGAATCCGTTGGAGCAGCAGTATCAATCCGAAATTCCCAAGACAGCATTATCTTCCAGGCGCGAATGACAAGCCCCTGGACAAAACGGGTCCTCGGCGTTGTCGCAGACTGTCTAACCAGACCCGCTCTCTCACCAAGGGATATTGAACGAGAACGAGAAGGACTCTTGACGGACATTAGGCTCAGAGACGATGACACGACACGGCGCGGCATGAGAGAACTTCAGAGAATAGTTTACCCCTCCGGGCATCCGTACAGGAAGGACAGGTTTGGAACAGCAGAAACTGTCAAGGACCTTGACCTGTCGGATGTTAAAGACTATTTCGAGAGCGTGATCAGAAAAGCTGCCACCCTCATTGCGTTTGCGGGACAGTTCAAGAAAGACGAGGTCGTGGGCTGGGCTACTCGGACCTTCGGAACGAGGAACGAAAGGAGGAACAACTCGAAGAAGAATGGCCCGTCAAATCTAGTTTCCAAGAGTGCGAAGAGAGACATCGTAATGCCCCACAAGATGCAAGCGGACATCCTAATCGGTGGAATAGCTTGCTCCCGAACCGAACCTGACTATGAGCCGTTGAACCTGTTGAACGTCATCTTGGGCGAGTTGGGCTTCATGGGTCGACTGGGACAACGGGTCCGGGACAAGGAGGGACTAGCCTATTCCTGCACGTCTTTCCTGAATGCGGGACTTGCCGGTGGCAGCTGGACAGCCCTTGCCGGGGTCAACCCTCGGAATGTGGCGAAGGCTTTGGAGTTGATGAAGGAAGAGATTGAACGGGTCCGCCAAGAATTGGTGGAGGAGCAAGAGTTGGCGGATGCTAAACAGAACCAGTTAGGATCTGCCCTGATGGAGTTGGAATCGACGGAGGGAATCGCAAGGACTAGCCATAACCTGGCCCACTTTGATCTAGGCTTGGACTATTTTGTCAAGAGGCGACAGCTCTTCTCCAAGATAACGCGGGAAGATTTGATGTCAATGGGCAAGAAATATCTCGACACTTCTCGATTGTCAACTGTGATTGTGGGTCCCCGATTGAAGAGCTAGTTTCCAAGTCTTAAATCGCGATCACTGCTGGGCAGTAAAGACATGGATGATCCCGCTAAGGAAGTTACGATTGATGAATTCAAGCGGCTTGAGATGAGAGTAGGAACCGTGGTCGAAGTCTCCCGCGTTCCTCGAACCAACAAGCTGTACAAGGTCGTCGTCGACCTCGGGATCCATGGAAGAAAACAGACAGCTACAAGCCTAGTTGACTACTACAAAGCAGAGGAGCTGCTTCACAAACGGGTAATCTTCTTGGCCAACTTGAAACCTACGACGTTTGCTGGGCAGAAGTCCGAGGGAATGCTTCTGGCGGCCGCGGAGGGGGACAAGCTTGCTCTGCTGGGTGTTGAGAGAGATGTTCCCGACGGGTCACGCGTTAGCTAGAAGCCACACCTCGTCATGACAGGAACCTGGCTGGCCAAGAGGAGGAAGGACCAGTACTACCGGCTCGCACGGATTCGAGGCTACCGGAGTAGATCAGCCTACAAGCTCCAGCAGACAATCAGGACCTATGGAATCGTGAAACCCGGTCAGAAGGTGGTGGACTTGGGTGCACAGCCCGGAGGATGGTTGCAGGTAGCGCGAGAAACGGTCGGACCCGAGGGGCTCGTGCTTGGTATTGACCTCAAGGAGATTCAACCCCTACACTCCCCTAATGTGAAACTGCTGAAAATGGACGTTTATGCGGAAGATACCCCTGACCGAATCATAGCCGAGCTGGGCGGACCGGCAAACGCTGTTCTCTCGGACCTCGCCCCATCGATCATCGGAGCCTGGGACGTTGACCACGCCAGACAAGTGGACCTGGCCCGACGGGCCTTGGAGATCGCGGAGAAGGTCCTTGACTACCGGGGAAACGTGCTCATCAAGCTGTTTGAAGGCCCCGAACGGAAGAAACTCCAAGACGACGCAGCATTGTTCTTCGAAAGGAGCCGACTGTTGAAGCCGAAGGCCAGCAGACCGGAAGCCTCCGAAATCTATTTCCTAGGACTTGGTTTCAAGGCCAGATGGCATCAATCTCGCAAGGACGCAGCGGGTTGAGAGTCATAATGCTAACGGGACGACCCGGAGTCGGGAAGACAACGATGGTCAATCGGATCTACGAGCACTATTCAACGAGCGGTTTCAAGGTTGAAGGAATAACCACCCGCGAAGTCCGTGAGGCAGGTGTAAGAACAGGCTTCATGATAACCGATCTCTCATCAGGCCGCGAAGGCTGGCTAGCTAGGAAGGATCTTGGGACAGGGCCCAGAGTAGGATCCTACGTGGTAGTTTCTGAGGATATTGAGAAGATTGGAGTCGCCGCATTGAAACGTTCGATGAACGGAACCGCGGACTTGGTCATCATAGACGAGATCGGACCAATGGAAATGACCAGCTCCTCCTTCAGAAACGGCATCTCCGGGGTCTTGAATGGGGACAGAGTTGTTGTCGCCACGGTGAAGTTCGGAACGCGGTATCCGGAAGTCGAGAAGACAAGGCAGACAAGTCTGTATTGGGAGATTACGAAAGAGAATCGCGAATCCATCTACCGAAAAATAATACGTCAGGTTGACGAGTGGATCAGAAAACCGAAAGGCGCGGTCTCATGAAAGTCTGTGGCGTCGACGATGCGGGAAGAGGCCCAGTTATCGGCCCCTTGGTCATAGCTGGGGTGATAATCGAAGAGGAGAAGCTTGACAGATTGAAGAGGCTTGGAGTGAAAGACTCGAAGCAACTCCTCTCATCCACCAGGACTCGTCTCTCCAAGGAGATTCCCAGCGTAGTCGATGATTACCACGTTCTAGAAATAGGAGCACAAGAGTTGGACAGGATAGTGAACCGCGCTCCAAAGTTCCAGAGGCTGAACCTGCTGGAAGCGAAAGTGATGGCGCAGGTAATAGAGAAGTTGAGGCCGGAGTTGGCCTATGTCGATTCGTCGGATACTCGGACAGAGCGGTTCAAGAACAACATACTAGACTGTCTCTCCTTCACTCCACGAATAGTCTCGGAACACAAAGCAGACATCAACTATCCTGTAGTCTCCGCGGCCAGCATCATGGCAAAGGTCCACCGAGACGCAAGAATTGAGGAGATCAAAAAGGAATACGGGGAGATTGGTTCAGGGTATGCTCATGACGCTTTGACGGTGAAATTCCTGCGAGACTATTACTCCGACCATGGAGATTTTCCACCGATCGTCCGCCGTTCGTGGAAGACTCTGGGAAACATTGTTCGAGACTTGACGCAGTCTACGCTTCTATAGATTGCTTAGTGTAGTATCGACGGCTCAGGCAAATGCCTTCTCGCTCATTGGTAGTCCGAGTAACTTTGACTCATCACAGCCGTCTCTAATCTCTCCGACGCTGAACCATTAAAGATTGTTCCTGCCGTCACTGTCAATTCTTCGGTTGCTGTTTGTTGTTCTTCGGTCATCTCTAACCGTTATGTTCGAGGAGTGACCGATTAATCGTTAGGGGCGTTCGTGAAATGAGCCTGTTACGGGATGAGGGAGGTGACTCCGATCATGTGACGGTTCTGAACTGGGATACCTGGTTGGTTGGCTACCGTAAAATCCCTGCCGGGCAATGGGCCAAGCTACCACGCTACTGGCGTGAGGGGACGGTTGAGGTTCGACCATTCCCTGCCAAGAAGAGACTACTCGTCTCTGAGGCGCAAGAGCTCTCAGGTGAAGCAGTGAAGGGGAACCCGACGCCTACGATAATCCCCGGAGTCAATGAGAGCAAGTCAAGCCTCGAAACAACTGAAGACTTGACAGAACCTTCCTGCCCAGCGTATCCCATGCTTAATCGAACCCAAAATCCCAGCCTTGGTTTCACTTTGCGATCACGACGGAACCACTCAGGTATTACAGGGTAGGTTTATGGTTCATTTTCAGTTGGTAAGTATGGCAGATGCCAAGAGTACCGAGAATGTAACGACTGGGCTCTTCAGAAGCGCGAGTCCTCTGGGGAGGCTCCTCAGAATGTCCTCAAGAAAGAGAACGTTGCTCAATTCATAGTTCGTCGAAGTCATTTTGATCTAGTTTTCCAACGCTTACTTGGTTTAGGCAAGCAGCTTGTGGTGGACCCAAGTCGATGTTCGACCGAGAGACCCAAAGACAACAAGAGAGGCACGTGAAGACTAGAGAGTCAGAGCTTCTGGCAATTTGGTTATCTGCGCAGGATACGACCAAGAAATTCCACAGAAAAGGAGATGACCCGATGACCGAGCACGTCTTGCAGATACGGTGTCAAACAGGAACCATCGTACTCGTGGCGTTTCCTCCGGATGGGCCACCGTTCAAAGTTGAATGGTCGATTATCGCGAATTACTGCCCCTAAACTGGGAGAAACTGCTTAGTCTCAGGCTTGAAACAACCCGAATTTGCGTCAGCCCAGCAGACAGACCTGTATGCTCTTGCTCGCAATGTACTGCGCGGGCAGGAACTCGGATGTGAGTTCGATACTTTCACTTTTGACTTTCGGCTTCCCCTATTGTTTTTGGCTTGCCAAGGCTCATAGTGAGCTTCATGATAGATCCGACGACCAGCACTCACTCGGTATTCTCTCCACGCGCCAACACCATAGGCGGCCAGCTACTCATTCAAGAGGGTCCGAAGTATTTCTTGGGGAATCTTCTAACGGCTCACTACTGGAGGATTGGATGCGAACCCGATTCCACAGGAACTGCCGAGTCAACTAGCACACTGAAGAAACCAGCGAACCCCGCAACTCGATAAGTGAACCCTCATGACCGATCCCAGAGCATACGTTAGGAACTGGACGAGTTTTCACAGTGCTGGCCTTCCCTTACTACTCGTCGCCATGGTGACTCTCAGCTCGATCTCAACCATTCGGGGCAATTCTCCCCAGCTCGTCCCGGCCAACATTGAAGAGCCTACATTTCCCACAAGTCCGTTCTATAACCCGGGACCCTGCGCTTCTTGTACGACGAGCTTCCAATACATCGCAAACGGTCACTCAGGCATTCAGACACAGTCGGCTCCAATAGGTTCCTGTGGAGGGGTGTGCAATGGGCTCTTCCAAGTTTCAGCTGGAACAATGTATGATCCGATCGGAATGCTTGCTGAAGGCGTAGCATACAGCGACTGTATAGGGCTCGTTTGCGGAATAAACCTCGCCACGTGGAGTCTGAAACTTCCTTCGGGCTTACCTGACTCCTGCGTTCCAAGTCTGCCCTTGACATCTGGCGCAACGGCATCGTCGTGCGTCGATGTCAGGGGTTTCGACTTGTCTGGCACTGTAACCGGAGCGCTCGGTGGAATACTCTTGACTTCAGCGACCCCGGTTGGCGACCCGACTTGTACACAGTTTCTCGGCACAACGCCAGACAAGGGCGACATACCAGCCAATGCGTGCTGGACCACTGACTACCAGATTGTTCAAGCAGGGCAGGCAATCAACCCTCCCTGCATTCAAGGAGCCACCGCATGCATAACAAGCTCGTCGATCACCTCAAAAAGCAATACAACCGTCGTAGATCCCATAGTCAACGGCAAACAATACAACGGTACATTTGTCCAGCTCGGGACACAAGTCAGCCAGCAGACATGGTATGTCTACCGAGAGATAACAAGTCTAACGCTCCAAATTGTCCCACCAGCAATTGTGCCCCTCTGCGTAAAGACGAACACTGGATCCGCAAACGTCTGTAACGGCAATGTCAGCGTCTGCGGCTTCTTCGCCATAGGCAAATGTGATCCGATGCGGACATTAACTAGTTCCCTCCCTGGGCTGGTCTCAGATATCAACAAGGTATCGATTCTAACATCGACGAGAATCAGTTTCGGTCTCAATACGGTGGGTTTTGGAGGACTCACGTGCAGTCAATCCGACGTCGTCTCAGGGAATTGCTGGTATGGGATCGTGGGCGTCTGGATCGGCGGTCAAGGAATCCAGACGTCGGGATGTACGGGTCAGAACACTTGTAATTTCGTGCAGGGCATTCATACCCAGCTGCCTATCTTTCAGGACCCTGGGCTGATCCGGCCAGCAACAGTGCCAACTGTCGACCGGCTCGTTAATCTGTCACAGCTAAGCAACAAGACGATGCCAGAAATAATCGCGGCCAATACTTATGGACAAGTTTTCACCTACATTGATACTCAGAGTCTCGGGGTACAGTATTCTGCAAATACTGCGAGCTGCACAATTAGCACACTGACGAGCTGCATCACAACCCCAGTGCCTGTAGTAATCAATGTGCCGCTTATCTATGACATTATCGGCTCCAAGAGTCTGGCGAACTGGCTCTACCAGTATCCAGGAATACCTCCCAATGGAGGCACGACAGCAGGCTTCATCTCAGGACGAGTCGTTGACGGATCGAGTAAGAACATTCTAGGCCAGTATAGGCCTATCATAGGCGCATGCATCAGTCTGAGCGCACCCTGCAGTGGCCAGCCAGGACAGATCGAGCTGCAGACCGACACAAACGGCTACTATACTTTGTCGAACATTCCACCGGGAACTTACACGCTCTACGCGTCAGCCCATGGCTACTCAACGGTTTTTCAGACAAATGTCGTCACCTCGGTCGGCCACACAACCGTGGTCAACTTCGTACTTCAACCGGTCAATCCTCCGGGAGTCTCATGTCTTATCCAACCAACTCCGAATCCGATACCCTTCCAAGGCCCGATCCCAGGAATCGCTTGTATGCCAAACTGGGTCTGGTACACCTTGGGAGCTGCCGTCTTCGGAATCATTGTAGTCGCGGTTCTAGCATGGTCGCCCTTCGGAGGAGCTCTCGTCTCCGGAGCAGGCAGAGGGCTAAGGAGTCTCACGAATCGCGGCGGTAATGGCAGGGCACGGCACCGTGGCTACGCCGTCCCCACAACATTCACTGGAAAGTATCGTTAGCAGCTTCAAAACCATAAGGCACCAAGATCCTGTCATATTGAAGGTCGAATTAATCACCAATTAGGCTAAGTCACGGGCAGGAATACGCCTAGGTGATGAGGTCGTCGGGGAGGAAGCCTCTAATGGTGGGTAGCGTGACGAAAACGTGGGAAATAGTGGCTATCCTCAAGTTGACGACAGGTACAGGGTTCTTCTCGACAAGGAAGTGCGCGAGCTTCTAAGAGTCGCTCCCGGCGACAGGGTCCTGGCCATTCCCTGTTCAGAAGGAGTTCTCATCACGTCTCTCAAAGGAAGACGGTTCAAGACTTCCCTAGCGGGCTTCCGGTTCCGGGAAGAGAGCCATGAAGCCTCCAAGTACCTCTTCAAGAAGAGCTAGCCAGTGCCAGTTCTCGACACGGTCGTACTCTTTGGCGCGGCCGACCCCAAAGACCCTCATCATGAGAAGTCAACCTTTCACCTCAAACATTTGATCCAGCCTGGCTTCTACATCGGATCTTTCGCGCTCTTCGAGTTCGATATCGTGATGAAGAGTCGCGGCATGAGTTACCGGGAGAGAATGGTGAGACACGCGCTCCTCGCAAGGGACCACCCAGCGACAACTTTCAGAGTCAAGGCAGTCTCTCCTCAGGTCTTGTATCTGACCTCCAGAATAGAGGGCGAGGAGAAGGTCGACTATTTCGACGCCGGGGCGGCCGCAGAAGCCCAAGCCTTGGATGGAAGCGTTGTTTCCACAGACTCAGTCTTTGATCGAATATCGGGGGTCAGGAGGGTCTGGTGAATCACAATCTCCATCGGTTAGCCGCAATAACCCTGAGTCAACCCCTTTTTCAGGTGTATCCTCTATAGGAGCGAATGGTTGAGAAGATGACGCCTTGCAAGCTGCGGGCGGCCATGCGATCGGCTTCTTCCGCTATCCAGTTCATTGCGAACTCTGATTGCTTGCCAGTCGCTTCTTGAAAGCCGTACCTGCGTGGCCGGGCTCTCGCGCCACTTCATGTCAAATGTCGTCTACTCCTTGAATGCCTGCGATTTCCGCGAGGGTCCGTTCGACTACTGTTCGGTCCCTTTGCGGGATTGTCCTTCCAAATCAGATTCGACAAGACCATGGCCAGAATTCACTGAATCATTTCAAACTGATTACATGATTACTCTATCGCGAAATAGGCGGATGCGAATGTCTGATTCTTGTGGTTCAGAAATTCCGGACATGCACGTTAGGTTAGAACGAGCTATCCTTATCAGCCCTACAGAGGTGGGCCATTCTGAGGAATGATTGGTTGAATCAAGAAAACATTGTTAGGTGGCTTTGAGTCATCACAGCCGTCTTTACGTTTATTTGAAGGTCGACGATTAAAGGCTATTCCTAAAGCTCGGGTCCGAGCAACTTCACAGGTTTCTTGGTAAAGTTCCTCAACGCATGCCGCATCAAACAGGTTCAAGAGAGACAACGTTGCTCAATTGATAGCTGGTCAAAGCGTTTTTCGCAATACTTAACTTGGGGTAGGACAAGCAGCTTGTGGTGGTACAAGTTGCTATTCGACCCAAGACCCCAAGACAATAGGAGAGACCTGTTCGATGCTGAGATCGAACTAAAATCTCTATTATCTGCGATCAAGAAAGGAAGGCCCCTCCTGAACATAGTGGGTCTCAGAAGAACAGGAAAGACCTCTCTCCTCTTGAGAGGAATCTACTCGCTAAGCGAGTGGATGGTCGAACGCTCCCGTCTTCTGGTATAGCTGGGCCATTTTCACGTAGGCCTTGTAGGATTCTTTGATCGCACGAACGTCCCCGATTGTTGCCCTCCGGATTATCTTTGCAGGAGCTCCCACAGCCACTGACCTGGGCGGAAGTCTTCTGCCTTCCAGCAGGATAGTCCCGACTCCAAGGATTGAGTGCTTCCCGATAGTTGCTCCATCGAAGACTATCGCACCCGCGCCGATGAGGCATTCATCCCCTATTCTGCAGGCGTGAACAATCGCACCATGCGCAATCGTGACTCCCTTCCCAACGATTCCGGGATCGTCGCCCGAGCAGTGCACCACGACGTTATCTTGGATGCTACAATCCGGGCCTATTCTGATGTAGCCGTAGTCGCCCCTGAGGACCGCGCCGGGCCATATGCTTGTTCGGGGTCCGATGACAACGTCTCCAATTATCGTGCAGTTCGGCGCGAGTACAGCTGACCTGTGAATTCTTGGCTTCTTAGGGCCTAATGCGTATGCGGGCATATCAGAGCAGGACTGACCTATTCCTCGGACTCTTCTTTCTCTTCGGTTTTTTCTTTCTCTTGTTTTGCCTTTGCCTGTTCCACTTTTGCCTGTTCCTTCTCCAATTCCTTGGCGGGAAGAGGTGGCAGACGCGGCTTCTCTGCACCCTCGTAGGTGATCAGATTCTTAGATTCCAGTATCTGTTGTAGCTTGTTGACGGCGATTCCAACCTGAATCTCTCTCTTTGCTCCCGTGCAGACCAGCTTCCCGCTGGCGAAGAGTAGGATGACAACCTTGGGCTCATCCATCCGATAGATAAGACCGGGAAACTGCTCCGGCTCATACATCGTCTTCTTCAAGCCGTACGTGGCTTTCTCAAGGTCGATGTAGCCCCCAAGACCTGCCGAGGCAACGATATTCTGAATTGTAATCTCGGGTTTCCCTAAGATGACTATGCCGTCGCGTTTCAATTCGTCGATTACTTTCAAGACGGCCTTGCGTGCCTGGCGCTCCGACTTTGCACCAGTGCAGACCATCTTGCCGGAGCTGAAGATCAGAGTAGCAGTCTTGGGCTTCTTCAGACGATAGACCAGACCAGGAAATTGCTCCGGCCGATACTCGACGCCGGGAAAGACCCTGACTATGGCGTTCAGGTCGATCTGCTGTTTGAGCGTCGCAGACGCGACAACATTCTCTATGTTAATGAAGGCCCTACCTTTGTCTGACAATGACATAGAACCCTCCTCTAAGCGAGGGCGAAGAATCGAAAACTCCCACACTAATTCCGGAGAAGATGTTCGTCGCCAGCGTTCACCGCGCTGGGAGCGTTGCTCTTTATATACAATATTTAAGCTAGCCCGGTCTCAACGAGAAAAATCGGGACCTGATCGAAGAGTGAAGCCTCGATGTTGGACTCGACGCAAGATTTTTCGTCGAAGCGACTGAAGACCTAGTTTCTTCCGGTACATTGGAGGAAGGCGTCTTCTTCCCAGGCTCAGCGACCTCGAACGCAAAGAGAGCCACTATAAGTGCTACGATTACAAGAATTCCCTGGGTCCTAGGCTGGCCAGTTGAATCATCATACATGAAATTGCGGATGTCAAGGATTGCGGCTCCCAAATATGGAATCGGAATAGTGGCCTGGTAGACGCCTACTATCTGGCTTCCCGGCACCGAGCCACCTGGTCCGGACCATGAATCGTACCCACCGACAGCGTACGTGTTAGCGTCTCCTCTCGTGAAGAAATCGTATTGTCCGTCGGGAGTACTACTCGGAGGGACGATCTTCATGACTCGGTGAACTACCAAATAGTCAGGCGTCGAAAGGAAAGGTCTGAAAATGATGATTGTCCCGTTGCTTATTGTGGCAGGGTCCTCGCCTCGGATGACAATGAGCGCCCCGACTGCAAGTGTGCACGCAGATGAATGGAGTTCGGGATGATCGCTCTGACACATGCTGCTGGATGACACTACCAAGATGGGGTATTCGGTGTTGAGCGCTAGGCGGATTCCTCCCCAGACAGCGATGGCACCAAGGATTACGACGCCAACTAGAAACAGGCCTCGGGCAGTTTCATTCTTTTTTAGAAAAGAGCGGAATTGTCTGATGTAACTACTCAAAGTGGTGTCTCTGGCCTAAGCATGTTTTGCTTGGAAAGGACCTATTTCAGCGTCATATTGAATCCGCTTCAAAAACTCTTCCGCAGCCCGAGCCCCCGCAGTGAGGAATTCTTCTCCCCTAGCTGTAATCTGGTAGACTTTTCTTCCTCTTCCGCCCTCAGCCTCCCAGACCGCTTGAAGGTAGCCTTTCTCTTCCATGGCGTGGAGCAGTGGGTAGAGCGTTCCAGCGCTGAGGTATACTTTGAACCGGTCCCGGATTTCAAGGTTGATCTCGTATCCCCATCGGGGCTTCGCTTTGAGGAGGCGTAATATGATGAGGTCAAGATGATTCTTGACGAGCCGTTCCCGCCAGGCCTTATCGAGGTCCTTATTCATTGGAGCTAGTGTTCCTGTTTGTAGTTCATGATGGATTAACGCCCCTAAATGCTTTCCACTCGCCTGAGCACACTGCCCATTCTTGAGGGTAATCGGGACAGTTCAGCGAAACTAAAGATCTGATAATTTTCTATGTTTTTATCGAACGCAGCCGTGCTTTACTACGCTGATTGTCGTCCAACGTCTTCGACCTACTCCCGAGACCCCTAGCGGAAGCTGTCAAAGAGCGAGGATTCATCAAACCCACTGAGGCGCAAGAAAAGGCCATTCCACCGATTCTAGAAGGCAAGAACGTCCTACTAATCTCTCCGACTGCGAGTGGGAAAACTGAGACCGCTATCCTTCCCGTCTTCACGCGGTTCTTGAACGAGGCTGACCGCGGACCAGGCATCAAGATCATCTACATCACTCCCCTTCGAGCACTCAACCGAGACCTCCTAGACAGGCTACGATGGTGGGGGCAGAAGATCGACCTCAAGGTGGGGGTCAGGCATGGAGATACGGAGATCAAGGAGAGAACCAGCCAGTCCAGAAGCCCACCTGACCTGCTCATCACAACCCCAGAGACTCTTCAGGCGATTCTTCCAGGGCGGATACTGCGTCGGCATCTGCGAGACATCCGTTTTGTGATCATCGACGAGGTGCACGAGCTGGCCGAAGACAAGCGGGGGAGTCAGCTTGCTATTGCATTGGAGCGGTTGCGCTGGGTCGCGCAGAGAGAGTTTCAGATCGTGGGACTCTCCGCGACAATTGGATCCCCTGACGTAGTCGGAAAATTCCTGGCGGGCGAAGGAAGACCCGTCGAAATAGTTCACATTCCGGTCGCGCGGCGGATGAAGTTAGAGATCGTATCGCCAGAACCTACAGGCGAGGATGTCCGACTTGCCGGGAAACTGTTCACCCACCCAGAGGTGGCGGCCCGGTTACGCGTCATGAAAGGAATGATTAATGTTCACAAGTCAGTTCTTCTGTTCACCAATACTCGCGCAAACGCCGAGGTCTTGGCCAGCCGGTTCAAAGTCTGGGACGTCGACTTTCCAGTCTCCATACATCACGGCAGCTTAGCAAAGCTCTCGAGGATAACTGCCGAGAAGGCGTTGAAGGACGGTGAGATCAAAGGACTCGTCGCAACGTCTAGTCTTGAGCTGGGAATTGACGTAGGAAGGATCGACTACGTCATCCAGTACATGAGCCCACACCAGGTCACACGGCTCATCCAGCGAGTCGGACGATCTGGCCATAGCGTTGGCAAGATGGCTGATGGCATCATCATAACGATGGACTCCGACGACACGCTAGAGGCAATGGTCGTGGCCCGGAAGGCCAAGGGCGAGGACCTAGAAGATGTTACGGTTCCGGAAAAGCCGCTCGACGTATTATGCCATCAGATCGCTGGATTATTGATCCAGAACCGCAAATGGTACTATTCGGAACTGCTGGATATTCTGAAGAAAGCCTACCCGTACCGCAACTTGACTGAAGAAGACGTTGCGGCAGTAACCAACTATATGCACTCACGATTCCCACGTCTAGGATGGGTCTCGGCGCAAGACAAAATGGTCATGCGACCCTCCAGGGTCAAGGACCTCTACCGATACTACTTCAACAAACTGTCAATGATTCCAGACGAGAAACAATACCTCGTCGTTGAGCAAGAGAGCGAAGCCGCTGTAGGCGTTCTTGACGAGGCTTTCGTAGCAGAGTACGGCCAGCCTGGAACCAAGTTCATCGTTCGTGGAACCCCATGGATGATGCAGAGCATCAGAGGAGACAAGATCTTCGTCCGCGGAATCTCCGACCCGACAGGAGCAATACCCAGCTGGATCGGCGAAGAGATACCAGTACCATTCCAGGTCGCTTCCGAAGTAGGAGAGTTGCGACGTTTCACAGAGGAGGATTATAGGAAAGGAAAGAGTCTCAAGGAGATCAGTCAAAAACTCGCTGAGAAGTATCCAGCTGACGAGAAAACGATTCGTCGTGCTCTCACAGAGACTTACGATCAATGCGAAGAAGGGTTACCAGTCCCAAGCGACAGGCTTCTCACAATCGAAGAATGGGACGATTTCATAATCATAAACTCACATCTCGGAACCCTCGTCAATAGAACCCTAGCACGTCTGGTCGGCCACTTGCTATCTGACGAAGCGGGAGTCAGCATTGGAATCCAACAAGACCCCTACAGAATAGTTCTACAGACAATGGGCACGATAGATGCAGAGGACGTACAGAAGATTCTGCAGAGGCTCGCTGGCAACGATGTGATGGATCTGGCAGTAGCTGCCTCCAAGAGAACAGGTCTCTTCAAGAGAAGACTCGTTCACGTAGCCCGAAGGTTTGGAGCCATTTCGAAATGGACCGACTTTAGCAGCATCACACTACGCCAGTTGGCTAAGAGCTTCGAAGGCACCGTCATCATGGACGAAGCCATCAGGGAAACCCAAGAAAAAGATATGGACGTGCCCCACACCCAAGAAATCTTGAAAGCCATCGCCGCAAAAGAGATCGCGGTCAAGACAGTCAAAGCCAGTGGCGAAGCAACGCCTATCGCCAGAATCGGGCTGGAGAGAATCAGCAGAAAAGCAGACATCATCCCAACAGAGAAGCTGAATCAGATTCTGGTCGGATCGGCCAAGGCTAGGATTCTAAACGAGGTCAAGACCCTCGTCTGCACCAATTGCTGGAAGTACATCGAAATGCGCCGGGTGAAAGAGATACCTCCTATCGTAAAGTGTCCCGAATGCGGATCCAAATTGGTGGCCGCCCTTGGAATTGCAGATGAAGATATGAGGAAGGTGATCGTGAAGAACGGCGCGAGACTCTCTGAAAGGGAGAAGGATCTAGTTTCCAAGGCCGAAGACACGGCCAAACTAGTCGACCAGTATGGTAGACTCGCAGTGTACGCACTCGCCGGACGCCGGGTCCAACCTGAAGCCGCAGGAGACATCCTTCGAAGACACCGTAAGCCGACCAACGACTTCTTCGAAGCAATAATGGAAGCTGAGCGAGAAGCGTTGAAAGAACGCTTCTGGTAGTCTTCATCATAATGCCGAACTCAGGAACGGCTGTCCGGTAGAACTCTTATCAGACAGACGTCCATTTCCCAGAGTCAACTTTGAAGCGAGACCTGTCCATCGAGACGAAGAGTCTGAGACGTCTCTTCAAAGGCATACCCGGCAAGGGAGACGTGGTAGCCCTCGATCAGGTCGATCTAGAGGTCCATGACGATGAAATATTCGGGCTTCTCGGTCCGAACGGTGCTGGAAAGACAACCCTCATCAAAATTCTGTGCACCCTTCTCTTACCTACGGAAGGACAAGCGCTAATCAAAGGAATGGATGTTGTAAAGCGAGCTTCCCAGATACGACGGATCATAAACCTCGTCTCCGGCGGCGAAACACCTGGCTACGGAATTCTAAGTGTCAAGGAGAACCTATGGTTCTTCTCGCAACTCTACGGCCTACCACGAGACTTCGCAAAAGACAGGATCTCAAAACTGGTCGACCAACTAGAACTCCAAGACTACCTCAATACTCGAATGAGCAAACTCTCGACTGGATACAAACAAAGACTCAACCTGGCTCGCGGTTTCGTGAACGACCCTGCAGTGTTGTTTCTCGATGAGCCTACCCTAGGCCTTGACGTTCTCTCCGCAAGACACCTCAGAACTCTAGTCAAGGACTGGATTCGGACTGGAGGAAAGACAGTGCTTCTGACAACGCATTACATGGCAGAAGCAGACCAGATGTGTGACCGAGTAGGAATCATTAATCGGGGCAAGGTTCTTGCCTGCGACACTCCGCAACGACTCAAGACGAAGGTTACTGGAGGAGCTACTTGGAAGATTGAGATAACCCCGAGTCTTTCGGAACTAGAATCCGTCAAGAGCATCCCGGGTGTCATTGGACTCTCAACTACTGACAACATCGAGACAGGCGTCACCACCCTCAAGCTAGTACTCGAAGAGGAGTCCATCATGTCAGATCTTCTAAGCAAGATCCGCGAGAACGGTTCCAAAGTCCTCAACTTGGGAAAATCCGAGCCCACTCTAGAGGACGTCTACATCAGTCTAGTCGGAACTGGCATGGAATGATGTTACCCAAAGCGACGCCCCGAGAGGAACTGCTCACCAATCTGCGCGCGGCATACGCGCGAATGTGGGTCCGTCTCAGGGGGAGCAACCGGGAGGTCACGGGGCTAGTCGCGGAGATTGGGCTACCAATACTGACTATCGGTGCGTACGTGATTCTCTACCGCGCGATCGGGCTCCCCCCGACAGCCGGAGCGGCTGTGATCATAGGAGGGGCAATGATCGCTTTCTGGACAAATGTCCTATGGAACATGTCCTCCCAATGGTTCTGGGAGAGAGAATCAGGTAACTTGGAGATGTATCTAGTCGCGCCTGTCAGCAGAATGTCTGTCCTCCTGGGAATGGCGATGGGGGGCAGTGTGAACACTTCAATCCGAGCGCTTGGCATTGTTCTCCTCGGAATATTTGTCTTCCAGGTGCCATTCCAGCTCGCGGACCCACTCTCCGTAGGCTTAGTATTCGTCTTGACACTTGTCGCTCTTTACACGATGGGGATGCTGTTTGCTTCGATCTTCATGCTCTATGGACGAGAAGCCTGGAACACTGCTAGTCTGCTTCAAGAACCAGTCTACTTCCTTTCAGGGGCTTATTTTCCGAGAATCTATGCTCCAGTCGTCCCGTTCGCCCTACAAGCAGCAGGTTCGCTGATTCCGATGACGATCGGACTGGACGCCATCCGCAGACTGGCAATTAACGGTGAAGGCGTCGCAGCAGTATGGCCACACATCCTAGCACTCATCGCCTGCACTCTGATTCTCTTCCCGCTAGCACGACGCGCGCTGAACTACATGGAATCCCTAGGCAAGAAGGAAGGGAGGCTCACCTTGCGATGGCAGTAGCAGACTTCGTCAAGTCGGCAGGAGAATCGTTCAGAGTCGGCTGGAAGATAGAGAGCAACTGGACAGACCCCGTCTTATTTGCCACCTACCAAGTAATTCGGCCTCTAGCGTCGCTACTGATTGTAGCGTTCATCGTGATAATCGGAGCATCAGTCGGCGCATCAGCAAACTCGGCTTTCTACAGCCAGTACTTGGCATGGCTCATCGTTGGCAACGCGTTCTACGCGTTTGTCCTGCAGATAATGCTAGGAATGGCAATACTCGTCCACGTTGACCGTACGAGATACGAGGTCCTGAAGAACATCTACATCTCACCCGGAACTCTACACCCGTACGTGATTGGAAGAGGACTGGTCTCAGTCGTAAACGGAGCAGTCTCAGTAATACTGACGCTCCTGTTCAGCGTCGCGATCTTCAACGGCCTACTTCACATGAACATTCCACTGAACCTACTAGGCGTGAATCTTCTGATGCTCTTTCCTGGTGTGATTCTCGGAATTATCAGCCTGCTCGCCATCGGCTACATGCTCTGCGCCGTAAACATCGTCTCCAACCGAATGGAATTCATCCTCGGCGATTCCGTCTCAGGCATCTTCTTCCTGCTCGGGGGAGTCATCTTCCCCATCGCCCTACTGCCCAGCTACGTTCAGCCCATTTCGAATGTGCTTCCGATAACATTCTTGCTCAATACTGTTCGAGAGAGCTTCGGTCTGTTGCCGACTGGCGACTACATGACAGATCTGGCGTATTTGGCCCTGACGACACTTGTCACCTTAATCGTTGGAATTGCAGTATTCAGGCTCGCCGAGCAGAGGGCGAAGAAACTCGGACTCTTTGACCGGAAATCGGAATACTGATTCTAGAGCTGTAACATCTTCAACGTGGACTCGAAGGCATCATTGGTCCTCCCTGACTTGTACAGTCTGAGATACTTCACAAGTTCGTCTCGATCCACCGGGCCCAGAATTCTTATTACCTTTGTTGAGAATCGGCCCGAAAGTAGGATGTATTGCGCGAGAGATGTGAAGTTGTTGACTCGACGCGTTAGACTCGCACTCTCATAATCTAGAATCCAGGGATGATCTTCTTTGGAAACGAGCACGTTCTTGTGTGCTCGACTGAGTTCTCCATGGTCCAATCCGTAAGCGTCGAGTCGAACGCATTGCTGTAACAAAGCCTTGACCGTCGCCCTGACTCGGGCCTTCCTACCTCGACCCTTCAAGCTTGAAAGCCATAGGGGAAGTCGTTGCCCATCTAAGAACTGCATCTCCAAAACATCCTCAGATGAACCCAAACATTCCGGCCCAATGCCAGCCTTGTTAGCGGCCTTCATCATCGCTGCTTCGTGAATCATGCTTCTTCGTCGAGAATCGACTCTCCGAATCTTCACTGCAACTCGCACCCCATCAGCGATCCCCGCGACGACCAACCCCACTACGCCCTTACCCAAGAGCGATAGTTTTCCGATTCTCAGTGGTCCCTCAAACTTCAGACCCTCAATTCCAAGACTCTTCAGCTGTCGAATCCTAGACTCAACAGGTTCATCGCTTGGTTTCGGATATGCGAGAATTTCTCTGTAGGGCTTCTTGACCAGATCCTCAACTGGGACTAGGCTAGACTTGTCTTCAGCCATGAGGGCTTCGCCTCCAAGAATTCCCAGAGAGTTTTGTCAAATCCGTTCCTGCCGATCAGAGACAGGACCTCTAGGTTTTGGAGAACTTTAACGCTCTTCCGAAACGACCCGCCCAACGGCCTCGCCATGGTTAGCCCGTAGGCTTCCTCTCGTACCGCGGCTGTGACAAGCTCCCCAATTGTGGCTATTTTGCGTCTCTTCTCAACCATCCATCTATCCCTTTCAATCCAAGGTCCTCGAACAGTATCGCGAGCCTTCGAATGCTTCTCGAGGAAGGTTGTGCTGTCGACTCCTTTTGACACGGGAGGACCTTGCTGCACTTTCACGGCCGGGAGCTTGGTCTGATCAGACTCGACCAAGATGGCGCTCTCCTGCTGCTCATCGCTCCAAAGCGTAGAACGATAGGCGTGAAACCCTTCTCGTGCCATCATTTCTAGGAGACTTCTCTCCAGCTTCATCAGCTGACCCCATAAAACATCTGGGACCAAGACAGGGTGTTTGAACAGAACTGCGGACACCTCGCGTCCCGTGACATCGATTTGTTTCGCAAATTGAGACCTATTCTTGGACTTGAAATTCGGAGGAAAGAAATACCACAATCCAGGGTTTCGCAGAAATTCACGTCCAGCTGCCACGAAATTCCATAGTTTGTCGGGTCTTAGGGCGGCAGCTAGGTTTCGATGAGGGTCTACCGGGTCAATAACCACTAGATCGACGTTCGAATCTCGATCCTTTGGATCGACCGGGTCTGCCCCTTTCTCCATCTCGAGCAGTGTGCCTTTGGTCCAAGACGAGGCTTGTCTTAGAGTTTCCGTGAACGAACGATAGTATAGAGCCAGAGTGTCGATGAGCATACCACTGAATCCTCCAATCCTAATTTCCGCTCCGTAGGTCCCGATTCCTTTCGCGAATTTCCTCAGCAGACGAGCCTCAAGACGCAGCTCGGGTGTGAGATGCGTCTGCATGAATTCCGTGTGATAAGGGGTTCTATCAGTTGCACTCCTCCACTCTCCTTTCTTCACTTCATAGCAGGGGACGATGTTCACGCGAATTCCGTCGACGTGAAACTCCAGAAAGGGATGCTCGGCGTATCGCTCGATAACTCGATACTGTGATAGACCTTGTCGGATGGTTGGGAGAACCTTCTTCACCCACTCCCCCCTTTCCATCGTGGGAGAAAACCGAGCAAAGACGTCCAGATCAGCTTCACCGCTAATCCAAGTATCTCTCGCGAAAGACCCCTGGAGAGTGACTTTAGCCGGAATCTGGGAACTTGCGAGAATCCCTTCAACCTTACCTCGAATAACTTGCGACAACCGGACCATTTTCTCTCGCTCCCGGTCCCTTGGGACGATTTTCTCGGCAACTCGTTGCAAGATTTTCTCGGGCGACGACGGCAAGCTGATGCAGCTCAGAACATGATCGTATTTGAAATGAGCAAGTGTACTTCGCTATTTGTGGGCAGGAGCCTCAAAGAGAGTCGAATACTTTGGTCCGGACGGCGAAAGTATGCTTTGTTTGAGTCTGATATTTTCCACTGTAAAATTTCCGAAGCTCTCGTCAGTCAGATGACCCAGGAAGGCAGCGATCTCGTCCCTCTTTCGCCCTGACTTGACTCGAGCAACCGTGATGTGGGGACTGAAGGCTCGAGTCTCACGGCTGAAACCGAGTTGGTGAAGAAGCTTCTCAGTCTGCTCAAAAATGAGCTCAACTTGACTCCAGCCGTCGCCAATTCCTACCCAGATGACATTCATCCTCTTGAGGTTTGGAAACGCTCCAGCCCCCTTGATCTCGAGAGAGAATGGGGGAAACGTCACCTTCGCAAGAGCCGACGTCACTTCCTCAAGTTTGCTAGCGCTGACAATTCCCAGGAATTTCAGAGTCAGGTGGATGTTTTCTCGTTCGACGCGTTTCAGATCTCCGCCTAAGGATAAGAGGGATGCCATAATGGATTCGACTTGAGAAAGAATTTTTTCATCGTCAAGATCGATCGAGATGAAACTGCGAATCTGACCGCTTGACAACGCTGCTGAGTCAGCCATCCTCTCTCGTTTAAGAGCTACTAGCTGAACTCATCTTCCTTGTAGTTGAAACTCGTTTATCCTTAGACATCGCCTGTCAACGCTTGGAAGAGATTTCCAAAGCGGATATCCTATGCTACCCGCAAAGCACGACGGAGCCGAGGGCATCTTTACTCTCGGCGAGCTAAAGCCATCAACACGCTTTCCCCGGCGGCAGAAGACTCTAAGGCTCCTAATGGTCTCCAGAGCCTGCTGAACCTATGGCGTACAGACTGCCATCATTGCTCTCGACGTAAATAGTGCCGTCTGAACCTATCGCCGGAGAAGAAGAGCTGAAGAACGAGAAGTTTCCATTCAACGTCCATTTGATGGTTCCATCCGGGTTGACAGCATAGAGATTGCCGTCTTCACCCGTCACATATACAACGCCATCTGCACCAATCGAGGCTGACGAACTGATACTTTTCTTCAAATTCCAACTTAGAACCCCATCAGGTTGTATGGCGAAGAGTCCGCCCTTCCCGTCGAAACCTATGCCGCTCCCGACATAGACTGTCCCATCCGGTCCTATTGATGGAGAGGAGCAGCACGCTCCGGTGAGATTCCACTTCGTGCTTCCGTCAGGATTGATAGCATAGAAAGTATCCGTGTAGCCACTTGCATCAAGGATTGTCCCATCGTCAGCTACAGTGGGGTCAACCGGGCATAGACAGTCATTATTGACCCATCTCATTGTTCCGTTCGGATATACGGCTTCGAGCTCGGGATCATCGACTCCAATGTAGATGGTTCCATCGAATCCAACGGCAGGCGAATCGTACGTACCGCCCCCACTATTTGTTGTAAGGTTCCAGTTCACGTAGCCGTGCGGGTTTATGGAGAATATGTATTGATCAGCTCCCACATAGATGGTTCCATCACTCCAAACGGTCGGGCTCGTAGTGGATCCCAAGAAAGGGATCCTAATTTTCCATTCTAATGTCCCATGTGGGTTTATGGCGTAGAGGTAACCATCCATACTTCCAACGTAAATCGTGCCCCGAGAGCCCACAGCAGGAGAAGATTCGATGCGTCCTCCGGTTGAGAACTTCCACTTCAAAGCCCCATCCCGGTTGAGAGCGTACAGATTCCCATCAACGCTTCCGATGTAGATCGTTCCAGAGGCAATTGCTGGAGAAGAGATAACTGGCCCCAAAGTCGTGAACTTCCATTTCAGAATCGGAGTGGACGGTCCCACAAAAGATGAGAGACCTGTATGCTGAGGATTCTGGTGAAACATAGGCCACGGTCTTGCGTGAGAAGACATTGAAGACTGAACTGGTTGTACGAGGAAGAGGGATAGAATGATGAAGAATGGAACTGCCAGACCCAACGAGACCAGTAATCGAAAAACTCCGCCAACCTTTATTCTTTCCTAAATCCCAAGTTCATACAAGCAGCGCAACAGCGAGACCCATTTCACCCCGCTGGTCAAGTCACGCTCAGAGGCATGCCATCATTTACGCCGAACCCAGATTCTATGACACGCACAAATCAATTCGATTAAGAGCTATAACTGCCGCGTTTGTCAACCGCCCGAGAAACATCTTTGCAATCGGCGAAACCAAGGAGGACAGTATTGGTTATCGTTGGAATGCCGGGGGCTGGAAAGAGCCTCGCTTCAAGTGTGATGAAGGCGCGGGGAATCCCAGTCTTCGTCTCTGGCGACATCATCAGGGAAGAGGCACGGAGGAGGAAGCTGAGGTTCACGCGGAAGAATCTCGGAGAGCTCATGCTGAAGATTCGAAAGGAGGAGGGTATGGGGGCTGTTGCAAAAAGACTGGTTCCACTTGTTGAGAAGGCAAGTGGAGAATTCGTCGTGTACGAGGGTGCGAGAAGCGTTGAAGAGGTCGATCAACTTCGTCGGAAATTTCGCGTTGTCACAATCGCTATCCACGCTTCTCGCGAGGCGCGATTCCGGAGGCTTCGGCGAAGGGGACGGTCGGATAGGCCGAGAGGATGGGCTGACTTTGCAGAACGAGATAATCGCGAACTCGGGGTTGGGATTGCGAAACTTATTGCGTTGGCAGATCGGACAGTAGAGAATGAAGACACCAAGGATGATCTCAAGAGGAGAACTAGACGAGTACTCCAAGTAGTCCTCAAGCAGAAAAAATCCTAGTAGTCGCCGAAGCCGAGATCAAGCCAACTGAAAATCCCGAGAAAGTCAAGAAAGCCATAACCACCCTATTCTCGGGCGACATAGTAACCGAAGGCGAAGAAAACGACTACGGCCTAGCTAGACTTCACGGAACTACACGAGAGTCACTAGAGAAATTCAGGATGATCTTGCAAAGAGATAGAATACGTGCAGCTGCACGATCCCAACTCTTCAAGGGCAAAGAAGAAAACAGAATAGTCGTATTTCTGAACAAGCAAGTGGCTTACGTCGGGCACGTATCCTTCTCAGCTCCAGAAGGAGAATCACCCTTGGGACCCATAAGACTGGAAATACAGACAGCAGACCCCGTTGCGATCATCGACTGGCTGACCGGGGGACCCATGCGACGGCAAGAGACCTGAAGCGCATTCTCACCACTAACACTCTAGATGAGTCGAGAGTCAGCTCTGATCCATTCAAACAGTTCAGGAAGTGGTTGCTGGAATCTGCCGGCAGACGTGCAGTTCTGCCCGAAACCATGACGATCGCGACAGCGACTAGATCAGGGCGTCCGTCAGTCCGCACACTTCTGCTCAGAGAATTCGACTATTCCGGATTCGTGTTCTACACCGACTACTCCGGGAGAAAGGGCAAGGAACTAGCAGAAAACCCTCAGGCGGCACTAGTCTTCTACTGGCCACGGATGGGCCGACAGGTTCGAGTAGAAGGACGAGTCTTCAAGGTATCCTCCAAGGAATCTGACAATTACTTCAGCAGTCGTCCGCGCGACAGTCAGCTGTCGGCATGGGCGTCTCAACAGAGCCGCGTTGTACGTAACCGAGGGTTTCTGGAGGAACGAGTCAAACGGTTTGGAGAGAAATATCCGAGTAAAATCCCACGCCCTCCATACTGGGGAGGCTACCGGCTTGAACCGAGCGTCTTCGAGTTTTGGGAGGAACGGCCTGGGAGGCTTCATGATCGATTGCGTTATAGACACTCGAAGGGAGGATGGATTATAGAGCGACTCGCTCCCTAGTCAAGTTGGTTTGCGAGTCCGTGTGGATCAGAACATCTACTTGAGCGGTTTCAATGACAGGGTCTGGAAGTCCTTCGGTACAAGGGTCTGTTTGAAGATTTTCCGAGCCTCCTTCAAAAGGACAGAATCGTCTCTTGTCACAGCGCTGATGTGGACAACTGCGAGACGTTTCACCTTTGCCGCCTTGGCTAGCTGCGCGGCTTCGCGAGCAGTAGAGTGGTAATATTCTTGTGCCTTTGGACGCCTCTCCTCCGCAAAACCGCCGTCGTGCATTAGCAGGTCAGCACTCTTCGCTAGTCTCTTCACCGACTCCGCGGGTCGCGTATCTATTGCGTAAACGATCTTCAATCCAGGCCGCGGCGACTCAACAACATCGCTCGGACGAATCTCCTTCCCTTCAACCTTCACCGTGTTTCCGTGTTGTAGTTCGCCCCAGAGTGGGCCCTCTGGCACTCCTAGTCGCTTTGCTTTTTCGGGGTGGAAGCGTCCAGGACGCACTTTCTCTTCGATAGAGTAAGCGAGACAAGGAATGTCATGTTTCGCGAGGGTTGTCATAATGACATACTCGCCTCTGTCAATCTCGTCTCCGGGGCTCAGTTCCTTAGGTCTGACTTGGAAGTTGGCCGGATACCCCAATGGCTTGTAGATCAGGTTCAGGAATTTCATCAAACCCTTGGGTCCGCAAAGATCCAATGGCTTGTCCCTCGCCAGAGATGACATCGTCTGTAAAAGACCGGGCAGTCCTAGGATATGATCGCCGTGAAGATGCGAGATGAGGATTATTGTGGGTCTGTTGAACCCGAGCCCTGCATGCATCATCTGTCTCTGGGTCCCTTCACCGCAGTCGAGTAGAATGAGTTCTCCATCCCTACGGAGAGCTACGCTTGGCAATCCTCTCTCCTTCGTAGGCAGGCTCCCTCCGGTCCCAAGGAAGACCACATCGATTCCTCCTGACATCAGTAAGCCTCCAACACTAGGATCTCACGAGTTAAGCTTCGGTGCACGTAGACCTCGTGCCTATCCATGACTCGAAATCCAGAGGCTTCAGCAATGTCGTCTTCGTACCAACAGGGGATGCGATAACAGCCCTGCGCCCTTTTGGTAGAATGGAATGCGCGTTGGGGAGAAAATCCTTGAGAATGTTCCGTGTCGTAGACTTTAGCGTAGATGCGCCGGTGCCATATGGAGGGTCTGTTGCAATAGCATCGACATTCCTAATCGGGAGGTAGCGAGCATCGCCTCTGACGAGGCCTAGCGGGTCCATTCCGAAATGCTTGAGGTTCCTCCTAGATCCTCTAGTCATTCGTCTGAGGGCATCAACGCCCATGACTTGACAGCCCAAGAGACCTGCCTCTAGGAGAATGCCGCCGACCCCGCAGAATGGGTCCAAGAAGGTTGACCCAGTAACCGCTTGAGACAGGTTCACCATGGAACGCGCGAGCTTGGGCACCATTGTGCTCGGATGAAAGGAAGGTCTCATTCTTGGCCTCCGATCGGCTACGAACACGTCGGGCCGCCGATGGGCAATGAGGCCTAAGTGAAAGTAGGGTCCAGCTAGGAGACCTCGAAACTGGCGCTGAGGATTTTCCAGGTCTACTCTGGCGTTGGTGACCTTGCCCATGAGCCATCCGAGGTGTCCTTCTAGCTTGACCCTTGACATTTCCTTAGAAACCCCTCCAAAACGGAGAACTCGAACGCTGAAACTCTCATCTGTCTGAAGGTAACGGGGGAGATCGGATGATTTCACGGCATCATCGATTTCTGGCACCGTGGGACCTGAATGAACAATTTCTTCGCCAACCTCATCCATGAAAGCGCCACGCCCTGCGATAGTTTTCACCGCGCCAATATCCGCGTCAATCTCAACAAGCTTGAAGAATGATCCTGCAATCTTGAACGGGATCCGATTCGCGTCAAGAATCGCACTCATCTCTGCGAGTGGAAGCGTTGGATGCTCACCCGACAAAACCACAAAGACTCTTGTCGGGTCATTCATGTCGAACGGCGAGAGTGAACAAGTATATACGGAACCGCCCAGCGGGTTCCGTTTCTAATCAGGGAAGGGTGGGATGAAGCGGTCCAAGGGTATACGAAACAGGAACAGGACCCTTCTTCGCAGAAAGCCCAGGGACAAGGGGAAGAATCCTCTGGGAAGGCTTCTGATTCCTTACGCTCCTGGACAGATGGTCACGATCTCAATCAACCCGTCAGTACAGAAAGGAATGCCCCACCGGAGATATCACGGCCGTGTAGGCATGATAGCCGAGAAGCGTGGAAGAGCCTATGTCATTGAAGTAGCCGCAGGCAAATTCCCACGACTCATAATCGCAAGACCCGAGCATATCCATCCAATGAAGGAGACAAACTAATGGCAAGGAAAATCGTCGAAGAGAAAGTCATCACCAACTCCGAAGCAAAAGCTGTTCTGGAGAAGGTCAAGGAGGAGGAACTGGGCGAGTTTCAACGCCGGACCCTCGACTTCACCCGCAGGTTCACTAAGTTGCCTGCAGACCGTGCCTCCAAGCTAGTCGAAGAGTTGTCTTCGAAGCTGCAGCTCGACAGAAATGACGCGATTCAAATAGTTAACACGTTACCTCAGAGCGTCGAGGAACTGAGAGCTGTCCTAACCGTAAAGGGTCGTTTCGTAAGCACTGAACAGCTGAACGGAATTCTCGAGATAATGAAGCGGTACACGTAGTCGGCTACCGAAATCAAATTAAGCAGAACCCCTGCCATTTTGAATGACTAGAGTTGGCTCTCCGCTCCCCCAGACGTCACGCGTATGGAATCGAGAGACTAGTTTGTAGAATCTTCTAACAAGGAGCACGGAGAAGGGTCATTCTTGGCAATACACGAAGATGAGTACATACAGAGAAGACATGTCTACGAAGAATACGCCTACGTCCTAGACTATCTTCCCTACGGGAGATCCTCTGACAAATCACGGCACCTGGTAGTCCCAACCGTCCAGATAATGGGCGAACAATTCTTCACCCTGCTTGAAGCAGAACTGAAAGTAGGGGCAACGGTTGTTGTTGAGGAGCGCATTTACATCGGGAGAGATCGAAGGGAGAAAGTTGACAGGATCATCAGCAGAATAAACTACGACCAGCTAACTGCAAACGCAAAGGCCGAGGTCGTCCCGCTAATCGACGGGCTCGTAAAGAAGCAGGAGAAGCGCTTTGTCGATTTCTTCAACAACTCGCAACCAGTAACTCCGAGAATGCATTCACTAGAGCTGCTTCCCGGTATCGGAAAGAAGTCAATGTGGACCATAATCAACGCGAGAGAGAAGAAACCGTTCACTAGCCACAAGGAGATCCAAGACCGAACAGGTCTAACGGATGTCCAGAAGATCATAGCCAAACGCATTCTTGAAGAGCTAAGCAGCGAAACCAAGTACCGCCTGTTCACAAGGACAGTATGATATTGTGGGACCCGCCAATTCCCACCGACCTTCGAAGAGACTAGGACAGAATTTTCTCCTCGATCAAAGCGTCGCGTCTGAAATCGTTTCGAGCATCCAGCCATCTGAAACGGATACGGTTCTCGAACCTGGACCTGGACACGGTACACTTACGCAGTTATTGCGGGAGAAAGCCGGAAAAGTCATAGCGGTCGAAAAAGACCCCGTTCTTGTACGGGAATTAAGGGAGACCTTCAAGGATCATTCAAACGTCGTCATAGTTGAAGGAGACATTCTGAAAATCAGCCCCTTGCCTGATTTCAACAAGATTGTGAGCACTCCCCCGTACTATCTCTCTTCGAAGCTTGCCCTTTTCTTGTCCAAGTCCAAGTTTGACGTTGCAGGCATTGTCTTTCAGAAGGAATTTGGAGAGCGACTTCTCGCAGAACCAGGGACAAAAGAGTACGGAAGGCTAACCGTCTCTGTTCGAAGAAGACTAAGGGTTGAGAAGATCAGAGAAATCCTTCGAACATCCTTTCGACCGAGACCTAAAGTTGACTCAATCCTGTTGAGGCTCACCTTTCAGGAGACTTTGAGAAAACTGAACGAGCCGTTGTTCGAAGAGATAGTCAGAGGAGTCTTCACTCAACGGCGAAGAGTGCTCCGCGGAGCGTTGCTTCACTTTCTAACGAAGAAGCTGGGACGAGAAGTCGGAAGGAGGATATTGAGTGAAATTGCTCTACCGGATGTGAGGGTCTACCAGCTTTCGATAGGTCAACTCGAGGACCTCAGCATCCAGCTTGCTCCTAGATTAGCGGGTGAAATCACTTCAAAAGAGCAGCATAACGACCGGGCCAACGGCAATGATATATGACAGCGAGGGAGAACGGCTGGTAAGTGGTACCGTATGCCTATAACCGACGCGATGAAGAAGCAGCTCGCTCAGAAGCACAGGCTGTTCTTCAAGATATGTCGGACATGTGGGTCTAGAAACTCTCCCAACGCATATAGGTGCAGGCGTTGCCGTGGGGACAATCTTCGCTGGAAGAAACGAGAACTCGGCGCCAAGTAGACCGTTTAGACTAGTGTTGAACCAGAGCAGCCTTCTGTTGTTGTAGCAGTCTCGGCAACTCTGAAGGAACTTCGGCAACAAGGACTCCTACCTCGCTGAACCTCTTCATCTTCGCATCGGCAGTACCCTCAGTCCCAGTTATGATTGCACCGGCGTGTCCCATTCTTTTTCCCGGAGGAGCTGCTCTCCCTGCAACATACGCCGCAACAGGCTTAGGATAATGAGTCTCGGCGATGTAATTAGCCGCATCCTCTTCCGCCGACCCTCCAATCTCGCCTATCAAAACGACAGCGTCGGTCGACTTGTCGTCCCGGAACATCTTGAGGACGTCGACGAAGTTCAGACCAGTAATGGGGTCTCCTCCGATCCCAAGACATGTGGACTGTCCGATACCCGCGTGAGTCAGATAAGATGCGATTTCATACGTCAACGTCCCGCTTCTTGAAGCTACCCCGATGCCTCCTGGAGTGAAGACATCGCCGGGCATGATACCCAACTTTGCTTCGCCGGGAGTAATCACACCGGGCGTATTGGGTCCAACAATTGTCGTTGCATGCTCTTTCGCGTAGGCCATCAGGACCATGCTGTCGCGAGCAGGAATCATCTCGGTAATTATTACGACAGGGTTTAGACCTGCGTCAATTGCTTCCATCCCTGCTTCTTTGGCAAATGGAGCTGGCACGAATATGATCGTCGCGTTCGCATCAATCTTCTCCAATGCAGATGCAACTGTGTCGAATACGGGAACTCCTTGGGAGACTGTCGCGCCTTTGCCAGGAGTCACTCCTGCAACGATCTGGGTTCCATAGTCTAGCATGAGTCGAGTATGGAACGCGCCCTGGTTCCCAGTGATTCCTTGAACGATTGCCCGAGTGTGTTTCCCAACGAGGAGAGTCATTTCTCACGCCACCTTCGAGGCGACAACTAGCTGCGCAGCCTCATCCATCTTTTCGAGCGTAGTTATCCCGATAGAGTTCAGGATCCTCTTTCCCTCTTCGAAATTAGTGCCCTGCATCCTCACCACGAGAGGCTTCTTCAACCCAACGACTTTCTTTACGTCCACAATCCCCTTTGCGACTTCATCGCACCTCGTAATTCCTGCTAGTATGTTGATGAATATCCTGCTGACCTTCTGGTCACCCTGGATTATTTGTAAGGCCGTCGCGACGTGCTCAGCGTTGGCTCCTCCGCCCACGTCGCAAAAGTTTGCAGGCTTGCCTCCGTAGTGGTTGACCATGTCGAGGGTTGCCATGACAAGACCCGCGCCGTTCCCCATTATTCCTATATCACCGTCAAGCTCGACAAACGCCAGACCGTTCTCACGAGCCTTAGCCTCCAAAGGAGTCACCTCGCCACTAACTTCTTTCGCCCGTTCCTGAAATTCTGGATGGCGAAAGAGACTGTTGTCGTCCACTATGACGCGAAGGTCCGCGGTGACAAATTTTCCATCATTGGTCTCGACCAGAGGATTGCTCTCGACAAGTTCGGCATCATAGATGACAGACAAACGATACAAGTTTGAGAGAAGATCAGTCAGAGAGTTCAAGCGCTGACCCGTATAACCCAGCTTCGAACCAACCTGTCTCGCATCATATCCCCGCATACCAAACACGGGGTCGAGCCGATGGTGGAAAATCTTTTCCGGACTCTGCTTCGCTACATCCTCGATATCGATTCCGCCCTGGTCTGAGGCTAGAACCGTCTGACACTTGTTCGCCCGGTCAAGGACGATGCTGCCGAACAATTCTTTCTTGATGTTCAGCTTCTGCTCTATCAGGACCTTCTTCACCTTCTCCCCCTTGATCGTCATGCTGAGGATCTCGCTCGCCCGGTCGCGCGTCTCCTCCGGCTTGCTGCCGAACTTGATACCACCAGCCTTTCCTCTGCCCGCGACCAGAACCTGGGCTTTTATGACGACCTCTCCGCCGATCCGTTTGTGAATATCTCTAGCTTCGTCAGGTGTCGAAGCCAGCCCTCCTCTAGGAGTGTTGATTCCCAGGTTTTGAGCGAGGGACTTGGACTCGTACTCGAATAATTTCATGAGTTTCCCGGATGATTTTCATTCCGGACAAGCAGAGTATTTGGCTATTACCCCCGACTTACCGTAACCCATTTATTATCCCGGAGGGTGTTGGTGTCAAGCTGTCGGGTCGGCCGACAGGATCAGAATCCTTTGGATAATCACAGCGTCTCGAGAAAGCGTCAGAACAAAAGGCAACTTTCTGGGCCGACGCCTTCAACTACAGAGCTGAGGAACACTTGGTGAAAACGGTCCTTGACAACTTTTGCGTAAAGAGCGGCATTTTCTGTTCAAGATGCGAGGAGAAACTCAAGAAGGGCCAGATCTCAGACCTCGACGTTAGAGTAATCAGAACAATAACCGAGCTAGAGAAGGAGAATCCTACGCTCCAAGACGTTACCTTTCACAAGGCAGTGGAAGCCGGAGACGTCATGGCCCTCATGGTCGACCGGCGAGGGATGGACACGTTCCTCTCATCAGGAGCCAAACTCGCCAAGTCCCTCGGCGACCGTGTTGGAAAGAGAGTCCGAGTCCTCAACTTTGGTGGAGACGAGCGCGGATTCCTTGAAGACCTGTTCACCCCATTCTCGATTCTAACTATCAATACCATCTGGCTTCCGGATGGGAGTAGAGAGACCAAGGTCATTCTAAATGGGCGGAGACCCCGGAGAAACCCTCTGGACTTTGAGGTCGTCAAGAAGCTCGCTCGAGAACTCAAAGGTCTTACGCTGCGAATAGAGTTCGAAGACTACTGACAACTCCTTGGAACATCCCACTCACGACAGCCAAGTAGTCGTAGTTGGGGCAGGCGTAGCTGGCTGCCAAGCCGCATACGAAACATCAAAGAATAATGCGAAAGTCGTCCTTCTCGAGGAGCACCCCCAGGTCGGTGTTCCCAGCCACTGCTCTGGAGTAGTCAGCCTAAACGGACTATCACTCCTCGGAATAGAGCCCAATTCGACCTTTATGCAGCGTATGATTCAGGGAGCCGTCTTCAATCCCCCAAAGGGGGAGCCTGTCGAAGTCCGGACAAAGAGCCCGGTCGCGGTAATAATCAACAGAATGCGGTTTGACCAGTACCTCGCTAAGAGGGCTGTAGCCGCTGGAGTATCACTTCACACCAAGACCCGGGTCTCCAAGTTCGAACACTATCCCAACGGAGGCGTTGGGCTGCAAGTCCAAGATGGACCCAGATACAAAGCACAGATAGTTATCGACGCCAGCGGTGCAGGCAGCAGACTTCCGGAACAAGCGGGACTGCGAACCCCCGACTGGACCCAACTACTCCCAGGCTTACAATACGAACTTACCGCGACAAAGAAACAGGGTGACATGGTAGAGCTTTTCTTCGGAAACCATCGCGCCCCGGGCTTCTTCGCATGGAGCATTCCCACGGGCGATCACAGCGCCCGAGTAGGTCTTGCGTGCCGAAAAGGCAACGTCAAGAAGCTACTGGACGACCTAGTCAAAGACTACTGGCCAAAATCGGCTGTTGAAGCGACGAAATCCGGCTCCGTCCTAGTTTCGGGACCTGTCGATAGGTGCTGGTCGGAAAACTTTCTGGTTGTAGGGGACGCTGCGGGACAGGTCAAGCAGACTACAGGTGGAGGCATAGTCATCGGAGGCTACTCTGGCATTCTCGCAGGAAAGGCCGCTGCTAGCGCCGCTAAATCGCCGCAAGACCAGCGCTGGAAAATTCTGATGCAGTACGATCAAGAATGGAGGGACAAGTTCGCATCAGATCTGAAAAGAATGGGAATCGCCCATCGAATCTTCGCGGGATTATCCGACGAGACACTGAGTCGACTCTTCGAGGCGGTCAGAGACTACCTTCCTGAGATCCAAGAGTATGCCGACATGGATTTCCAAGGCAAGATCATATCCCACATGTTGCGCAAGAGAAAATTCGCCGCCCTCCTACCTCGAGTCGCCTTCGATAGTGTCAAGTCGATATTCTCCTAGGAAATAGACCAACGTCGGATTTCAGACTGGTTTAAGAAGCGCCCCGTAAGCGAAGTCGCCGGCGAAGTTTGAAGGTTCTTGTCGTTGGCTCTGGAAAGGTCGGCTCAGAAATCGCCAGGGACCTAGCTCGATCTTCTGAAGTTGATTCTGTAATTGTCGCCGATGCTCAGCCCAAGAATCTGAAAAACGTACGAGGGCATGCAAAGATCAGGACCCGCCGCCTGGACATTTCCCAGAGAAAGCCCCTCCTTGCTGCGATGCGCAGCGTCGATCTGATCTGCGGGGCGCTTCCAGGAAGGCTTGGGTTCCAACTGATGAGGATTGCTGTAGAAGCGCACCGAGATCTCGTCGACATTTCCTATACTCCTGAAAACCCGTTCAAGCTTCACGGAAAAGCCCGCGATCAGGAGAACATCATCGTTCCCCAATGCGGAGTTGCTCCAGGATTCACCAACATGTGTGTTGGTGACGCATCTCGCAGGCTAGGGACAATAACAAAGGTCCGGGTATTTGTGGGAGGATTGCCGCAAAGGCCGACTCCACCCCTAAACTACAGAATCGTGTTCTCCCTAGAAGACGTGATCAATGAATACTCACGGCCCGCACGAATCATAGAAGATGGCAAAGAGAAGCTAGTCGACGCACTTTCGGGGCGCGGATTCCTCAATTTTCCTGGAGTCGGAAGACTAGAGTACTTCATCACTGATGGACTTGGATCTCTTCCGAGAAGTTTTCCGAATATACACGAAATGTACGAGTTCACCATGCGGTACCCAGGCCACGCTGAAATGATGAACACTCTCAGAGTCCTCGGATTCTTCGATAAACAAGAAGTTCAAGTCAACGGCTTCGATATCGCGCCCTTGAAACTCTCCATAGCCCTGCTCAAAGGTTCGATGTCCTTGGGTCGACCTGAGGATCTGTTAGCGTTAAGGGTGGAGGTTGAAGGAAAGTTTGGAAAGAGGTCCATGCTCAGTTATCGAATCCTAGACTACTACGACGCTCGAAGCAAGGTCTCCGCGATGGCTAGAACCACTGCTTACCCATGCACTTCGGTAGCATTGCTTGTCGGTCAGAGGAAGTTGAGGAGTGTCGGGGTTGTCCCACCCGAGAAGATCGCGAAAGACCCTCAACACTTCAGATTCGTCTTGTCGAGACTCCGATCTAGACGTATGAGAGTCAGAATTCCTTCCTCCTGAGTCATTGTTCCGAGAGTAAATCAGTGGCAAGCCGCACTCGACATTAGCCCTTGATACTTACTGCAATCGGCGCTGTCAACTCTTCGGTTGGTTTGTGGTGGTAGCTTCGGCCACCTCTAGCTGTAATGTTCAGGGACTGACTGATTTTCACATAGGAAGCCATCGTATGAGCCTGTCACCATGGAATGAGGGGAGTGACTCCGACCCCGCGGGACAGGTCTGATTTTGGATAGCCGGTTAGCTGGGCCGCCGTAAAATCCCTGCCGGGCAACAGGCCAAGCTAGCACGCTACATGCGTGAGTGGGCGGTTGAGGTTCGACCGTTCACTGCCAAGAAGAAGCTAAGGGCTTCTGAGGCGCAAGGGCTCTCAGGTGAAGCAGTGAAGGGGAACCCGACGACTAGGGTAATCCCCGGAGTCGATGAGAGCAAGTCTAGTCCTCGAACAAACCGAAGACTTGACAGAACCCTGCAATCCTGTCAATTTTCACGCGAGCGATTGGTATGGATTGATAGGATAACCTCCCTCCAGGGTCACAGAATTGCCGTTGACAACGTATACTATATCAGTGATAATGCGGCTATCGTTCATATATTAACAGGCAAAACCTCCCGATTTCTCGTCGTTTTCTCGTCGTTTAGACCGTTTTTCGTGTTGATCGTAGGCATTAACGCTCATGCATTATCTGGTTTCTGTGAAACATTCTCTTAGTAATCATCCCGAACCGTAGAGCTACCTTTGATCATTAGCGTTCTGAACAACAAAGGCGGAACTGGAAAGACTACCACGGCGGTCAACCTGGCAGCCGGGCTCTCCATGGAGGACAAGAAGGTCCTCCTCATAGACTTGGATCCTCAAGGAAACGCCACAACGGGCATAGGCTTCGAAAAGGCGACGCTAGCCAGCACTGTCTACAACCTCCTCGCGCAGACCAAGAAAGCAGACGAAACAATCCTCTCCACAAAATTCCAAAACTTGTTCCTTCTTCCAAGCAACCTAGACCTCGCCAGCGCAGAGGTCGAACTATCAAGCACCCCAGGGCGTGAATACATCCTGCGAGAGGCTCTCGCCCCGATCAAAGAGCAGTTCGAAACTATCATAATCGACTGCCCTCCAAACATCGGCCTCCTCACTCTCAACGCGCTGGTAACCTCAGACCTAGTCTTGATCCCGGTACAATGCGAGTTCTTCCCGATGGAAGGCCTCCCGACACTCATCAAAGTCATGGACCTCGTTAAATCAAGACTACGAGCATCCTTCGACTTCCGAGTTGTTCTAACAATGTTCGACGGCAGAACAGCACTATCGCGAAGAGTCCAATCCCAAGTCTGGAACAACTTCGGAGATCGAGCATTGAAGACCGTGATTCCACGATCCGTCAGAATGGCGGAGGCACCGAGCAAGGGACTCCCAGGAATACTCTATCGTCCAAAGAACCCAGCATCGGAACAGTACAGGGCACTGACGAAAGAGCTACTGCGGATTCAAGTGCCAGTCGAAGCGTAGGCTTCCGCGCTCGAAGAAACGCAATCCTGACCTTTCGGGTCGGGACCCAATTCCCTTTTTCCTTTAGACAAGACCAGTTTCTCCTTGAGGGCTGAAGAAAACCCAGGATCCTTCGACGATACCTTTTTTTCAGTTAAGACACACGATGTTGAACTCTGTGCAGTTAGGTAAAGCGACGTAGTTGATTTTCAGAGTGCTGGGCGCGTTTCTTGTCGTTCTAGCATTGGTCTTCCAGTCCGAAGATTTCGGGAGCTGCCTGCCTCAACTCGCTTGCGACCATACCTTTCAGGGCACCAATATCTACATCCGACCAGTGGTGGACCTTCTCATAATCCTCAGTTTTGTTTCCTTTGGAATGGGGCCCACCGTCTTCTTCATCTCTCGATATCACAATCAGAGCTGACGGCCAAAGGCCAGTTAGATCTATCGTGCTCGCTGTATGCTAGGAAGCCAGCTTTGTGAGGACCGTATCGGCGAGAGAACTCTCCAACATGTCCTTAGCCAGTCTCTGATACTCCAGCGAGGCCTTGTTCGTTGGACTGTATATTATTCCAGGGATTCCTTTGCTGGGCGCCTCGGCCATCTTGATGGACCTAGGAATTACACTCTTGACTACATTGTCCCCGAACTTTTCTCTCAATTCTCTCTGGATCTTCTTAGCGAGAGCGGTTCTTCCATCGTACATTGTCAGAAGGACGAGGAAATCGAAATCGGTCTTGGTTCGCGTTTTTACCATTCTGATGAATCTGAGCAGGGTTGGAAATCCGTCCATCGAGTAGAATTCACACTGAACTGGCACCATCAACAGATCGCAAGCGACTATCGCGTTGACTGTCAGAATTCCAATATTCGGCGGACAGTCAAGCAGGACCACGTCGAACTTTCGTTTGGCGCTCGCGAGGGCCTCGCGTAGAACGAATTCACGACCCCGAACAGAAGACAGCTCCACCTCTGCTCCCGCGAGGTCCAGATTGCTGGGCACGACCGTGAGGTTTTCCACTTTTGTCTCCAGCATCACCGCTTCGATCTTTCTGGACTGCGCCAGAACATCGTAGACCGTGTAGAGGAGTTTCGATTTCTCGAAGCCGAAGCTGACCGTCGCGCTTCCTTGAGGATCCATATCGACGAGAAGTACTTGCCTGCCGGCATTAGCTAGGGCGGTTCCAAGATTGACGGCGGTTGTGGTCTTTCCTGTCCCACCTTTGTTGTTGGCGATGCTGATTATCAATGTCGGACGCTACTCGTCTCTGGTCGCCGACTTTCACACTCATTGCAGAAATGAGTGACAACGGGTAATGATTTAAGGGACATCTTGGCAGGAATCTGCCGGATATCCTCCGGTTTCTTCTCCACCGGCCTCTCGCTATATTACCGGATGGGGGCCTTCGAGGCTCTGCGTTTTTGAAGACCCTGGACTTTATGGGCAGTCCGGCATTGATACGTTAACACGTAGACGTCAATACGAGCTAGGTTCGGACACGCCCGTTCACAATTCTGTGACGAATGCAAGCCGATTGGACTTTCGGGGATCCTGTCAGCAGTCTCTTCTTACTTAGCCGCGAACTCTCGCAGCCGCTCTTCGAATATCGTCCTCGCAGGAAATCCCATCGAACAGGCGTAGGTGTTGAAGTCGATAAGGTTCTTCCCGTTCCGCTTAGCCCTGTTCTGAATCTCCCGAATGCTCTCGCCAATGATCGCGTAGGTTGACGCGTATCCTGGCCCGTTGCCCTGGTGTGCAGGAAACAACTGATGATAGACCGTACTCTTCGCCAGCCCCGTCCTCTTATGTGCCCATTCGATGAAATCCCTCAAGGATTGTTTCCCGGAGTTGATGCGTGCATCGCCGATGACCCTAAGGAATCGTATTATTCTCCACATCCAAGTGTAGAACTCGTACTCCTCTGCCCAGAGATCAAGCCCGCCACGTTTCTCGAAGAACTGGACTAGAGCCTTCTCGTCGTTGTTCAGCTTCTTCCCTGTTTTCAGCTTGTCCATGATGTCTTGGAATTCGATTTCGCGGTGGAACGAAATTCCCTCAGAGAGCGCTGATGCTAGCGGTGTGAACAGGACCTCTGTCAGAGTAGGTTTTGCGCCGTAAGCAGTCGCGGTGTTTGACGCATGCACACAGTGGCCGTACTCTTCATGGACCAGCCCGTTGAGCAACTCTCCGGGTACAGTACTAGGGTCCCTTTTCGGATCTGTCGTGATCATGAATATCTCCTTGGGATTATTTGTGAAGCTGTCGTAGAAGAACGCGCCCGCACTTGGAAAAATCGCGGATAGGTAAAGGGGCGTCTCGATGACCTTTGTCTCGTACTTCGGATTTATCCCGACAACATCCTTCTTCACTACACGTTCAGTCCGCTTGCGCAACTCACCTAAGAACGGCAAGATTTCCGTCTGCTTCACAGACCTCTTCGCCGTTATCGCCTTGGAGACGTCCTCAGCCTTCGCTACAACACCGTACTTTTTCGCGAGTCTCTGAGTTATCCGCTTGAATCTCGGAAACTCTCTCTCCAGGAACTTGAGACCCTTCGCCTCAACTTCCTCGGGCGACTCTGGATAGTCCCAGAGGCGTCGTAAGGCTTGAGCGTAGATCTTCTCGCGGCCAAGATCCGCGCCCTCTCGCTTGATTATCTTGTAGACCTCGTCAAACCCCTGGTTCTTGAATCCCTTGACTCGGAAGATAGACGCATATTTCCGCGTCGCCTCTGCCAGATCATCCAGCAGCTCCTTCAGCTGCTTGTCCGTTGTTTCCTTCTTGATCGTCTTGATTATCTCAAGAAGACCATCACAACGGATAAGCGTCAACAGCCGAAGACCCGTGGGCCATCTCTTCTCGGAAGTCTCCTGGGCGGCTGCCTGCAACGCTCTGACAGCGTTCCTCGTCAGAGGCTTCAAGTGGCTTGGAACTATTCCTTCTTTGATCAGATAGCCGAAAAACGAGCTTAGGACTCTGTCGGGATAAGACTGCGGCTCTTGGAGAGCGTGGCCGGCTGCGAGAGAATCGATAACTTTCAGCTGCAAATCGTTCTCGGCCTTAAGCCGCAGCTCGTCAGCTCTCTTTGCGACTCTCTCCAGGTTCTTACTCGAAGGAACGAACAATTTGCCAGCATATTCGCTCGCCCCCTGCAGATACGCGGTTGAAGGGTCCGATTCTTTGACGAACTCGAAAATCTCTGCTTCTACATCTGACGATGGTTTCGGTAAGGGCAGTGTCATTCAATCCTCGTATATGTTTAGCAATCTCAGCTGAAGAGTCGACTACTTAATACTAGCCGAAAAAATGGTCTGATTCCCATCTTAAATATACAAGAGAACAGTCGCATTGACACACCTTGTCCAAGACACCTCGTTCAACCGCTGCGCGAAGTTCTAGAAAGAAGCTCTCTAAGCGGGACCCACGGACGAACAACCGAGTGTCTTCCGAGGATGCGATCAAAGCGGGCGAACAGATCGCTATGGCGGCGTTCGCCACTGCGGCTGCGAAGACTGCGGGACTCGCCTTGGCTTCTTTGGCGTCAGGAGCGGACAAGTTCTCGAAACTAGTGAAGGAGGAAGCCATGCGATCCAATGATGGTCGGTCGAGAATCTCAGTTGAATCCGACTCAAGCCCTCGTCGAGCTAGACGACGTAACGCGAGAAAAACCCGCTAGGTCCTAGAGCTCGTCTGGACCCGACGCCTCACGAATCGGACTAGACACAACTTTCCTTGAGGTTTCGAGCGATCCTTCGACTACAGAAGGTCTAAGAAGGCTCAACAGGGAAGCGCCAATTAGAGTAGCCCCAACTACGAGAATCGTCCTCTCTATAGGATAGACGAGGAAGATCACAGGCCAGAAGTTCAGAGCGGCCTTGCCAAAGACAGTTGCGTAGAGGATGCCGCCGGTCAAATGTTCTATCATTGTTCCAGTGAAAGCGAGCACTATGACGGGCCTGATCAAGCTGGCGTAGTGGTGAGAAGTCAGCCTAGTCGTGAGATCCTTTGTCAGAGGTGAGACTAGAACGATCAAGGCTACGAGGTGCATCCATAGGTATGGGATTGGAGGACTGAGTAGTGCACTTCCTACGAAGATGCTTGTGTAAGGGTTGATGATGAAGAGCACCATTGTAATCAGAAATATGATCGTGGCCTCTCTCCTTCTCCCGCGTACGGCTAGGCTGACTAGCGTTACGTTGAGGGCGCCGGGAAGAAAGTCCAGCCCTGCGAACTTTATTGGATTCCATGGAAAAAGGGAGGCGACCATCGTTCCTGTGAAGACGGCGACAATACCATAGGCTGGTTCTAGTAAGATTCCGATGACGGGAGCAACCATTCCGGCCGCGGTTATCGTCCCTGAGATTCCGATCAATTGATCGATTGGAATGGCACGGAAGACGACATAGACTGCTGCGAGAGTCGCAGTCAGAGTAAGTCTTCTGGTGTCCGTATTGTGGCTCAAAGATTTCAGTTACTGGTCGCCCCTCTCGAGTAATTCGAGCAGTGGTTTCGCCAGCCGCTGCAGCTTGAGGACGCTTATTCCAGTTTGGTCAGAGATTCTTCGAAGGTCATCATATTCCACTTTGAAGCCAAGGACACGTCCTTTTCTATCCTCGGCTATCTTGACCCTGACGTGATGGGTCTTCTCTCCGATCCTCATTTGGATTGTTCTGCTTGTTCTGGGGGTTATATGGCGATTGACAGGGAGCTCTCTTACGCCGAGCGTGCCCGTCTCGGCGATAAGCACTTGTGCAAGGTCCTCCGCGTCGGCCTTCTTCGCGATTACAGTAACCATGTGCCCTGGCCGATTTTTCTTCATGTAGATGGGAGTTATCGTCACGTCTCTGGCCCCTTGGGACATGAGTCTCTCAGCCGCTCGGCCTATGATCTCCCCAGTCACGTCGTCAATGTTTGTCTCGAGTATCACCACTTCATCGTGAGAGTGTGGGGTCTCAAGGCTCTGTCCCGCCGTGATTCGCAGAATATTTGCTACTCCGTCGATATCCTTCGAGCCTGCGCCATACCCAACCATATCAGGCCGAATGGCCGGGTGAGATTGAGAGTACTTTCCGACCAGATTGACTGTTATCGCAACTCCGGTGGGGGTGCTAAGCTCCTGGTCTCCAAGACCTCGGACCATCGGAAACTTGCGGGCTCGAAGAATCTCGCCTACAGCCGGAGATGGGTTCGGGTACGAACGGCCCGCAAAATGGGAGGTGCCTCCACCAACAGCAACGGGCGTGGACCACCAGGTTGCATTGGCCAGTCCCAGTTCCTCTGAGAGGCGGGCGACTCCTAGGACATCGATGAGTGTGTCAGCCGATCCCAGTTCTTCAAGCTCTACATCGTTGGGTGAATGGCCGTGGACCTTGGACTCTGCATGGAGCAATGTTTCGACCGTTGAGACTGAGAACTTGGCTCCGGAACCCGAGAGTCCCAGCTTTCTGGCGCATTTCTCGGCAGAGCTGAGGATCGCGCCACCTTTGCGTCTGTGATCTGTCTCCTCTGATTTGATCGTGACAAGGTGTCCGCCGATGCTGCCTCGCTCCACCTTCTGAGCCTCAACTTCCACTTTGCTTGTTCCGGGCAGATATTCCGCCACGACCCTCGCAACCTTTCGCAGACTCTCAACTCTACCTCCCATGTTGACTAGCGCGCCGAGATACTTGTCCCCTGAGACCCCGGAAGAATTCGCGTCGATGACAGCCAACAATTGGTCGGGAGTTTTCATCTATCCAGAGCCTAGAGTCGGCTGTGGGAAGAAGAAGTATTAATCAACCTATTCAGACAGTTTGCCTGTTCGACTTTGGAGAATTCTGGCGAAAACCTGTGCGTTTACGGCCTAGGCGAATGCCCTGTAATGGTCATCATGGGCGATAAGATGAAGCAGATGGAACAGCGCGGCAAAGTTCTACCGCAAGATCCGGGGGCCGCAGCGGTCAGCCAGATGATCCAGCCTCTCCTCCAGATGAACGCTAACATCTACGCAATGCTTCCCAGCTTCTGCCCAAACTGTCCGAAGCGGATCGTTGCGATCGAAAAAGAACTAACTCAGCTGAGAAAACCGGCCAGATAAGAGCTGAACCGGCTCGTTATCCTTGGGGCTCCTGCTCGTTCTCGGGTAGTGACAGACCCGTATTCCAAGCCTGAATAAGCCCCTGAATAAATGAACAAGCTCAATTTCGAAGTATAACGGGTCTCACCCCCCCGGTGGCCCGTTCCTTCAATTTTTTCCCGGAACTTTCAGAGGAGCTTACTGGGCTTTTTCCCACTGGCAGAAGTTGCTAGGCTTCTCCAGATTCCTGTTGATCCCAACCTCTGCAATAGACTCTGCATCACGCGCCATCTGGCCCACGTCCCATATGATCGCCCGCAGCCCGACCGCCAGGTTGACCTCTTTCACGCTTCGCATTACGTCAGCAGTCAGAGACCTCTCTAGAGCGTCACAAGCCCCGACCCGTTCAATGCACTCATTTGATTTCTTTAGATCACCCTTCATCAGCGCGTTGAACGAGTCCTCGATCAACGAACGAACCTTGTCACTCAGCTCCAGCAGACCCTTCGTTATCTTGACGTCTACACTTTTCCCATTTCCTTTGAGCTTCTGCGATTCTAGCGCAACATGGCTCGCCGAGTCTGCCATCCGCTCGAGACTCTTGGCAATCACCCTGTTCCCAACGACATGCATAGGTCCCTCTATGCCAACCTCTTTGGCCACTCGTCTGTCAAGCACCGCAAGCAACAGCTGACGTATGATCATCCAGTAAATCCTGTCTGCTTCCTCCTCCATGTGCAAAACCTCGTCAGCGAGGGCTACACGGCCTTCGACAACTGACTTGACCGCCTGCTCCAACATGGAACTTAATATGATCTGGAGCCTGCGCATCAACCCGTAGATTGGAAACTTCGTCGGGTCGACAAAACTCTGCAACGTTACAGACTTCAGATTCTGCTCCACGATCCCTAGACCTGTCAATCTTCTGCTTACCCCTCTAACCTCCTCCAGGTGACGAGATGACAATTCCTTCTTCGAAACTATCTGAATGGTGTCATGACCCGTGAGATAATTCGCAGTAATGATGCGGGTCAGAAGATTCGGACTGTCGCACAAGTCTGCATCAATGATGTACCTGAAGCTTTCTCGCTCCTTCGTTAAGCCAGGATAGACGGTGATTCCGCCGTCGGATTCGCGTCTGAAACTTACGATATCCCCCTGCTTCAAGCCTACTTCTTCTACCCAGTCTTTCGGAAGAGAGACGATCAGAGTTGAGTAGCCGACTTTCTGGACCTTCCGAGCCTCCATCATGAGAGACATCGTGCTCTACCTCTATACGATCCAACTGGATAATGGACGATATATACTTGAGCTCCTTCGTAAATTGTATCTATACTTCCTGTCGAGACGGGAGAAACGCCTCGACCCGTGTCGAGATCTCTACATGTACTTCCTTAGAGTATCTTCAATCCGCGCCTTTGGCACCGCACCCACGATCTGGTCCACTCGCTTACCATTCTTGAAAACCAGCAGAGTGGGGATGGCCATTATGTCGAATCTGCCAGAGGTAGCAGGATTCTCATCGGTGTTCAATTTCCCAAAAGCTACCTTGCCTCTGTACTCCTTAGCAAGCCCATCGATGACCGGGGAGACCAGACGACATGGCCCGCACCAAGGAGCCCAGCAGTCCACAAGTATCAAGGGATATTTGGAAATGAATGAATCGAAGCTGGAATCGTCTACTTTTACGGGCGAGTCAGGTGAATCAGCCATAGTGATCTAGGAAGGACCAGTTTGCCCGGTCCGATATATGCCTGACAATGAGAGCATTATTCGAGCTAGGGGCTCGACCTTAGTCGGAAGATCCTCCAGGTAAGCTTGAGTCCGCAACTCCACCCTTTCCAGAGCCGTGGCAGTGAGGACAGTAAACACCCTCCGGTTTGCCCGGAAATATTTCCTTCGTCCAGCGGCCGGTCCCCGCACAGTAGGCGCATTTCGGATCGGCGGGCACAGTTGTAGTCTTTGCGGCTGAGGCAGTTGACATTTGTCTAATCGATAACAGGTCTGCCTGTAAGCTCTACCTGTCTCTTCCCTCTCATGAGTCGGGAGACCCAGAGAACCCCCGCAAGCTCTAGCTTCATCAAACCCGTGTTAAGTTCTCTGAAGCTTACCTCTCCAAAGTTCGACTTCAGCTCCTTCTGCAATTCCAAGTCTGTCATAGCCCCCTTCTTCTCCAGAATCTCCACTATTGATAGGGACATGGGCCTGGGACTCCAAACCTTGCTCAATGCCAGAGTCACCAGGAACGTTTAGCCTCGGAGCATCTAGGTTATCGGGACCGGTGCCCGTTCTTTCTTGAACCTCTTCGTAAAGCCCTGATACCAGTTCTCCATGTCAGGCGTAACTGAAGGTCTGACGCGTTCTAGAGCGTCCCTGAAATCTTCAATCGTGACGCTCTTAGTATCTATATTTCGTCGAAGCGATATCAGTCCTGCTTCCCGCGAGACTGCTTCAAGGTCTGCACCTGAATAACCCGCCGCCTGTTGGGCTATCTGCTCCAAATCAACGTCTCTGGCCAGAGGCATGTTTCTCGTGTGAAGTTTGAGAATGTTTAGTCTGGTCGTGTGGTCTGGTGCCGGAACGTAGATGAGACGGTCGAATCTTCCAGGCCGTAAGATTGCCTGGTCGATTATGTCGGGCCGGTTCGTAGCACCTATGATTACGACGTTGACAAGGGACTCGATCCCATCCATCTCCGTTAACAGTTGGCTTATCACTCGCTCTGAGACTCCACTGTCCCCGAAACCCATTCCTCTCCTCGGCACCACTGAGTCAAGCTCGTCGAAGAAGACTATGGAGGGAGCGGCGGTGCGTCCCTTCCTAAAGACCTCGCGTATCGCCTTTTCCGATTCGCCTACCCACTTGCTGAAGAGCTCGGGTCCCTTGATCGAGATGAAGTTGGCCTCACTCTCGGTCGCTACTGCCTTCGCGAGCATGGTTTTGCCGCAGCCTGGGGGTCCAAAGAGTAGAATTCCCTTAGGGGGTCTTATTCCAATCCTCTTGAAGACCTCGGGTTTCTTGATCGGCCATTCGACTGCTTCTTGAAGTTCCTGTTTGACCTCGGTCAGTCCTCCTACATCTGCCCAGTTCACTGAGGGCACTTCGATGTAGACCTCCCGCATCGCGGTTGGTGTAATTTCTCTGTACGCGTTCATGAAGTCCTCAACGTTGACTTCCATTTTCTCCAAGATACCTGTGGGTATCCTCTCCTCTTCGAGGTTGATCTCGGGGAGATACCGTCTTAGCGCCTTCATAGCGCCCTCTCTGCAGAGAGAGGATATGTCTGCGCCGGTGTAACCGTGGCAGACGTCCGACAGACGATGCAGGTCAACGTCGGACGCTAGTGGCATTGTTCTTGTGTGGATCTGGAGGATCTCGTACCTTCCCATCTTGTCCGGGACACCTATCTCAATTTCGCGGTCGAAGCGTCCTGGTCGTCTTAGCGCAGGATCTATTGCGTTTGGCCTATTGGTAGCGCCGATGACGATTATGTTTCCCCGTGCGCCCATTCCATCCATCAAAGACAGGAGTTGTGCGACTACTCGTCTCTCCACTTCTCCAGTGACTTCCTCTCGCTTCGGTGCTATCGCGTCCATCTCGTCGATGAAGATGATGCTCGGGGCAGTCTCCTGGGCTTTCTGGAAGATCTCGCGGAGTCTAGCCTCAGACTCGCCGTAGAACTTCGACATTATCTCTGGACCGGAGATTACGTAGAAGTTTGCGTCGGACTCGTTGGCAACCGCCTTCGCCAGCAGGGTCTTTCCGCATCCCGGCGGACCATACAGAAAGACTCCCTTGGGAGGCTCGATGCCTAGCCTTTGGAAGAGTTCAGGGTGCCGCAACGGAAGCTCAACCATCTCCCGAATCCTCTGGATCTCGCTGTGTAGACCCCCGATATCCTCGTAGGTGACGATGGGTATGCCCTTCTTCTCGGGGGTAGGCTCGCTCATCACCTGGACGACCGTCGATTCTGTGATCTTGACCGGCCCATGAGGACGGGTTCTCGTTGCGATTAGAGGGACCGCGCTACCGAAGATACTCAGGAGGGTCATGTCTCCCTCAACAAAGGGCATGTCCATGAAGCGGCGCTTGACGAATCCTACAAACTCCTCGTCCACGCTCAGTCGAACATCAGTTGGCGCAAAGACTATCGTCTGCGAATCCTTGACTTCGGCCTTTTTGATCGTGATATACTCGTTTAGGGCGACCCCGGCGTTTCTTCGAAGGAGCCCGTCCATCCGGACTATTTCCTGCCCCTGATCCTCGGCATAGGCAGGCCAAGCGATCGCCACAGTGGTCCGCTTTCCATGCACGTCAATGAAATCGCCAGCGGTTATGGCGAGCTTCTGCATCGTCTCGTTATCGATTCTGACCTTCCCGTGTCCAACATCTCGCTGTTTGGCATCAGCGACCCTCAATTGCACCTCTTTTGGCACAGTCATCGCATCATCTCCGCGTTGCTGACATTCGAGAGAGGCTTGAGGAGAAGCCGGGCGTCCCTAGTCGGTAAATTGGTCCTAACCTTCGATTTCATTTGGTTATTGCCCCTCAAAAGACTTATCGTCATCATTAATGGAATTCGTCTCTCTCAGTAGCCTCCGGGTGGCTAGAGACAACAAAAGAAAGCTCCCGAGTCCAAGCGGGGAGAGACTGTAGCCCTTACTCCCTTTGACAACCAGCTCGCGTCGTGAAGACTTGCTCACTAGATCAGAAATATACTTCGGATTGACTGCAACCTTGAGAAGGTCGGTGAAGGATGCTGAATTGTTACAGTCCCTGACCAGGTGGTTGAGCATCTGCACGCGCCGTTTGTTTGAGAAAAAGTCGCATATTTCACACAACGTGTCTATATCAGCTTCTGAGTCCCCCAATTCCTTCATTACAAGCTCTTTGACCCTCGGTTTCCACTCGCTTACAGAGAGCGGAAGATCCAGTAAGACTCGGTCTTCGTTCTGAAGAGTGAATCTGAGACCCATTGTCACCTTACGAAGGGAATTTTTTCCTATTTAAGATTCCTGTTACTTAATTACCAGAAAGTAAGTATTACGCTATCCGACGAGAGACCATTACCTGAACTTCACTGACCCCGTTCGTTTGCTTCAGTAGATCCTCAACCTCATCCATTCTTCCCTGAGCCTCTGGGACAAGGACGTGCGCGATAAGTGCAACGAGGCCGAAGGCTACAGGTTCCTCTTCATACTTGTAAATCGAAGCCTTTCCCTCCAGAGTCTTTCTCACTCTATCTTTCAGTACGTTCATGTCAGTCGTTGTGTCAGATGGAAAGATCTTGATCGAGACTAGTACTTTGGCCAACTAGATCTTCTCTATGGTCCGGTGAAACCGCACTTTGGACATTTGTAGGGTCGACCGAATCCTCTGCATTTTTCACATCTCCAGATGATTACTTCGCCGCATTGCGGGCACGGGAAATGGACAGCGCCTTCTCGGGGAAGTATCATACGTCCGCACCAGTTGCAAGAAGGCATGCGAACTGTACGGGCTTCTGTCGTCATCATGACCGCGTTTAGAGCGTCACGCTCGATCCGGATAATATGTCTTCGTCCAAACGGCAATCCTCTGGCTTCTTATCGATCCGCAACGTTCTGAACCTCGGGAATCTTAGCTTCTTGTCCGAGGTAATGTTTGCGTAGATTATTTCGCATACTATGCCGGGCTTCACCCAAGTTATCGGAGAAGGAGCCTCGACTGGACCGGGGATGATACGTTTCTTGACAACGAGCTTATCGAGCATCGATTTTATCAGAAGATGGGTCTTGTTGTCGAATCCCCCTCCGACGTTGCCTACATGCACCAAGTTTTCTTTGCCATCGTACATTGCCATGACCAGTGAGCCGAACGTGGAGTCTCTCATCCCCTCGCCCTGCGTGTAACCGACTACAATGGCGTCTAGAGTCCGTGATCCTTTGCTCTTGACCCAGAGGCTGCTTCGTGTTCCTATGAGATACTGTGAATGTTTCTCTTTCGCGATTGTTCCCTCAAAGCCAAGCTTGAGCGCTTCTGAATAGTATTGGAGGCCCTTCTTTTCGATGTGATCTCCGTAGAGAAGATGGGGACCTTCCTCGATCATGTTGTGCAGAGTGCTCTTTCTGATCTCCAACCGATTCTTGATGACGTCTTTTCCGTCTAGGTGGAGAAGGTCGAAGGCAATGTATGTGACGGGGTTCACCCGACGAGCTGTTTCGACTCGTTTGGGATCTTCAATGCCAAAGCGGTTCTGCAGCTTGCCAAAGTCGGGAGTGCCTTTCTTGTTAAGAACAACCACTTCTCCATCTATGATCGCCTTCTTAGCTCTGATTTTTTTCGCGACATTTTGAATTTCCGGATAGGAAGCTGTCACATCACGAAGGTTACGGTTTTGAAGCTCGAGTTTTCCGTTCTGCAGGAACATTAATGCTCTGAGCCCGTCCCATTTGACTTCGAAAAAATGATTGTCTGAGTCGAACGGGTTTCCTGTCTTCGCCATCATTGGTCTGATGGGACGCTCGTGAAAGAGCGTCATCGTCTTTCTTGGGCTTTGATGCTCGCTTTGAGTGCTTCCATCAGGTTCTTTGTCGGTTTGATCTCAGGTACTCTTAGCTCGACAACTTCTTCCTTGCCCTTCATCTTTGCTTCGACAAGCTTCATCAACGCTTCCTGATACCTATCGCGGTATTCTTTGAAGCTGAAGGGTTTCTTCATTATCTTGATCAGTTGGCCGGCGAGTTCGAGCTCTTCCTTCTCCACCTCCGGTGGTTTCTTGAGTTCGGGAAAGTCTCGTGGAGTCCTGACCTCATCTGCATAGTGCAGTGTCGTCATTAGTATCGCCCCCTCATATGACCTCAATGCAATGAGATGTTCTTTCTCGTGCATGACGACACGGCCTACTCCGACCTTGTTGTTCTGCTCGAGCGCTTCACGCATTAGGTAGTAGGGCTTTTCGCCGTGCTCGTCGGGAATCAAGTAGTAGCTGTTGTCGAAGTAGACCGCGTCGAGCTTGTCGGCATCTACAAACTGGAAAACCTCGACAAGTCGACCGGACTGCAGTTCTAGAGCTTCGAGCTCTTTGGGCGTGATGATTATGTATTTTCCTTTCTGGACCTCATAGCCTCGCACGACCTCGTCCCACGATATCTCACGGCCCTCCTTGGGACAGATGCGTCTGAACGAGAGCGGTACCTTGTCTTTCGGGCACATCAGGCGCAGGCCTGTTTTGTGTTCTGAGATGGCGCCGTAGGTCTTGACTGGTATGCTGACTAGGCCGAAGCTGATCGCGCCTTTCCATATTGGTCTGGGAGGCAACTTGTCATCTTCTGAGGGTCGCGGAGAACATGGCTTTTCTAGTCTACTCGGATAAGAGTATTGCTAGACACGTACTGTGACTGAGTAAGGGTTTCTTTGAAGAAGACGACAGAGATTGTAGAGGTTGATGGGCGCAAGATTGGTCTCTCCAATCTTGACAAGCTGATGTGGAAGCGGGAAGATGTGACGAAGGCTGACGTCATCCAGTATTATTCAAGCGTCGCTGATAGCATGATTCCTCTCATCAAGAACCGGCCATTGATGTTGAACCGATTCCCTCACGGGGTTCCGGGGAAATCGTTCGTCCAGAAGGACTGGCCCAACCATCCGAGCTGGGTCAAGATTGCGAAGGTGCGATCGAATAGTCTCAACAAGTCTGTCCGACATGTCGTCTGTGATGATAAGGCGACGCTGGTCTGGCTGGCGGATCTGGCCTGTCTGGAGATTAACCAGTTTCTCTCGTCCGCTCCAAAAACTGACTGGCATGATCTGGTCTTGGTTGATCTTGATCCGTATCCGCCAGCGGAGTTTGAGGATGCGGTGGGGATTGCTCGAGCGGTCCACTCTGCGCTGGTGGAGATGCGTCTTCGTCATATGATCAAGACGTCGGGAGCTGATGGTTTCCATTTCCTGATTCCGGTCGTGCCGAAGTATTCGATAGAGACGATACGGAGGTTTGTCCTGCTGCTTGGGATATTGCTGGAGGATCTTGTTCCGAAGAAGGTGTCTACGTCGAGGAATCGGGCTGATAGGATTGGGAAGGTGTATGTCGATTTCTTCCAGAACGGTCTGCAGAAGACTGTGGCTG